>ERZ773217.1742-NODE-1742-length-16164-cov-3.322428_pt1 | contig 16164 bp, 15 predicted proteins | sample MGYA00580995_ERZ773217 | MGnify/ENA primary metagenome ERZ773217 (study PRJEB29015, sample SAMEA2737772) | human gut metagenome | biome: human gut; feature: human-associated habitat; material: faeces | place: China | collected 2012 ...
AGCAGATAAAGGAGAACGACCAGACACACTCTTTGGAACAGTATCACAGTACGACATTTTCACCATATTTATATTGAATTTCTCCGGACTCATCTTTTAGAAGAATGGCGTCACATAAATCAAAATTCCAAATAATATCTTGATCTATAATCAGCCTTCCTTTCTTTTCTGACAAATTATCTGCGACAATATACAAGTCAGAAACCTCGTTTTGGCTTATATCAAAAATCCGATTTAATAAGATGCCTAATGTAACTTTATCATTGGGATTAGCCCGTAACTGATATTGCGGATTTTGATGTTGGAACTTGAACTCATTGGACAGATATTGGCTAAAATCCAATTGATCCACATAATCATCATTCGTATTATCTTGCTTTTTGAATAAGCTGTTTAATATATTTTTCATTACTTTAAATAATTATATATTCTGCATCACTCCTCCACATTTAGGACATACCGGATTATCTTCGCTCCACTCCTCGATATTCTTTGAACCGCACCACATGCAGAAAGGTTCATTGGGAACATATTCCCAAGTAGGTTTCCATGTAGTCGAGATCGTTGACATATCAGGCACACCTTTTAGATATGAATTATCACACAGTCTTTTACAATCCTTACAGGCAAAGGAGGTGAATTTGGCTAATGGTGTACCATCTTCCCAACGATGACCTACACAGGAATCGGAGTAGCCGCAGGTAAGGCAGTAAAACATTAAGATTACATTAACGACAATTTTTTAACAATGATAAATCCTCTACAAATCCAGAGGTAATTGAAATAAGATAATATACATGATCTTTAATTTTAACTATCTTACATATGTTAAAATTCTTGGACACAGGTGTAAATGTAAATTTCCAGACACTCTCATCCGCAAGTTCCGCTCTAATCACATAGTCACGTTTGGTTTTCCAGCCTGCTAATATTTTCAAAGATGTTGTAGATCCATTTTGTATAAATTTGATAGTATCTCCGAATAACTCAATTTTACCAACAACCTCTTTCTTTTGAGTCAAAGCATCTATGGCATCATACACATCGTCTGTTGCACATATTGTCATATTACTAAACCTCATTATTATAGGTTGATTCTGAGCAATTCCAAATTGACAAATCGTCAATCCAATACACATTATTATTAATTGCTTCATACTATTACTAATTTCTCATATTATTGATGATACACAATTGTTCTTTTAATTATCATATAAGGCATTTTCCCAACACCGTTATAAATAATAGCTTGGGTCCAATTTCCATAATTATCATATTTGTATTGGATAACATTATATACATTAGGTTTATCCGTTGTCCCAACATATTTGATAAATTCAACAATATTCCCATATTTATCCCATTTGTATTCGCATAATACCTTAGGTCCTTGGAGAGTATCATCTGTCAATTTTGTGCGAACTAATTCAATCTGAGACAATTCGCCAAATGTATTATATCGATATTTATATGTGTACAAAGTATTTGTACCAATTTCAGCCCTTCCACACTCAATAATTTGATTATCATCAATCATACATCTACCAGTATATTCTAAATTTCCCGATTTATCAAAGCAATAGATAGCATAATTCTCAATATCGGCTTGATATTTATATTGTATTCTCTCCCATAACACACCTGATTCATCATAGCGATTTATAATGCTGATATTATTATTTTCATACGAATACTTATCTGTTAATATTAATTTTTGAAAATTAGAATATTCCCGTTCTTCTATTAAACGACCTTGTTTATCATAGGTTCGTAAATAATTCATATTTAGTCCCCAATTAAGAAAAGAGGTTGTTATTTCCCCGCTTTCAATATTCCCGAATTTATCAATAGCAGTATAAGCAATGGCTCTAATTGATTTGACAGGACCTTTTATTAATTTAGGATGCCGAAGTATTCTTGATTCATTTTCATATTGAAAATAATCGTTTTGTGCAAATGATGAGTTACAAATTGATATGCAACATATCAAAAGAATAATAACACGTTTCATATAATAATAATTTTTTCAATATCAATATATTTGGCGATCTGATTTTTTTCGGCTTCGGATGTTACATATATCCGTACTACATCATTATCTGTAAATGATATAATTCCTTCAAATTCTTCACCTGCTCTTACGTTCTTAATATCCTCAATATTAAAATCAGGTACATATCGCCACTCTCGTTCATCATAAAAGCGGACATTATTATCGCTCCACTTACCTTGTTCTCGATTGTAATAATGAGCATAGTATGGCTTACAATAAGATAGTAGGCGCATTTGCAATTTAGGAGCAGTATGATAAATTACTCTAATTGTCTCAGTTAGCTTTCCATCTTTCTTGCAATACAAAACTGGGCAGATTCCATTATTTCTCGCCCACTCTTTTTTTAGGACGATCCCATAGTCTCCATATCTCGCTCGATGTTTTCCTCTTACTCCTTTGGGCAAATCTGTAAAGCAAACCATAGGAATAGCAAATCTCATAGAATTTTCTATGAAAAAGAATGTTTCTAACACATAATAAACTTTGAAATATTTATTCTGAACAATTGCCCTTAAATATTCAAATTTCTTTGTAAGATGGTATAAATTAGGCGATGATACATTTCTTTCCATCCACTTAATTGTATTTTCCGTCCAACTCCTCTACGGGGATTAATAAAAAGAAAGTGTGGAGTTGTTAGTTTATTTACGTGGAGGTTCTGGAATACCTTAACTGAAATAAACAATACCCCACACTTGAGCAGTATATCGAGAATGATATAGCTACGCAAGTGATGAGTGTTTGTATTGCCTATCCCTCAGTTATTGAAATTTACCAGATTTATAGAATAAGCCTACAAAAAGAAAATAAGAGCCAAACAAATGAAAATAAACTCGTTGTTTTATAGGTGTTTAAGCGTGAATACTTCCTTTCAGTTGTTTTCATAGTTTTCAGTTGATTGGTTCTTATTTGGTATATTTTTGTTTCCTATTTGTTCCTCAATTCGTATTATTATTCCTACCTTTGCAACAGAAATAACGAATAAAGGAATTGAATATGCCACGAGTAAAGAAGCCGACGAAAGTCAAAGAACCGATCCGTCTTCGGATGAAACCGTTGAGCGACGGAAGCAAGAGTTTGTATCTGGATATTTACCGCGACGGAAAGCGGACATACGAGTACCTCAAAATGTATATCATCCCGGAAACGGACAATAATGCACGGAAACGGAATCAAGCCACGATGGATGCCGCCAATGCTATCAAGTCAAAGCGCATTATCGAACTAACTAACGGAGAAGCCGGTATCGAAAACAGGGAAAAGGTGTTCTTGCTCGATTGGATGAATACATATAAAGAGAATCAGGCAAAGCGAGGCAAAAAGGACGGAAACCAAATCGCAGTTACCATTCGCATCCTGAAAGACTATGCAGGAGAACGGATGACGATGGATCGAATCGACAAAGCATTCTGCCAGGACTACCTCGATTATCTGATGACGGAATACCGTCCCAAAGGAAAGCGTGTGTCGAACTATACGCTTCACACCTACTATCGTATATTGAACGGAGCTTTGAACGCTGCTGTTCGTGCGGAGATTATCAAAGTCAATCCGTTTACCAAAATCAATAATTCGGATAAGATTCGCCTGCCGGAGAGCAAGCGGTCGTATATGACCATCGAAGAAGTTCGGGCATTGATTGCCACTCCGATGAATAATGAAGCTGTGAAGTCCGCTTATTTGTTTTCCTGTTTCTGCGGATTGCGCGTGAGCGATATTGTGGGATTGAAGTGGAAAGACGTATTCGTCGATAGAGGGCAATACCGCTTGGCAGTATCCATGCAAAAGACCAAAGAACCGATTTACCTTCCTCTTTCCCCCGAAGCGTTGAAGTGGATGCCGGAACGGGGAGATAAGGCAGCGGATGACCATGTGTTCGATTTGCCGAGTCCGTCGATGATGAACCTGCTTATCAAACCTTGGGCGAAAGCTGCCGGAATCGACAAACGGTTTACCTTTCACTCGTCGAGGCATACTTTTGCGACAATGATGCTGACGCTCGGTGCAGATCTCTATACTACCTCGAAGTTGCTCGGTCATGCCGATGTGAAAATGACGCAAGTGTACGCCAAAATCATCAACCAGAAAAAGGATGATGCCGTCAATTTGGTAAACGGATTGTTCGATTGATTCGTAATCGAGTTCGGTTCAGAAAACGGTTTACTTTACTATGGGGGCGTATAGGAGAAAAAGAAAATAAACCTTTTTCAAGCTTAATCTATGAAGCCTTAAGTGTAAAATGTGTTGCTAGTACAAGTGGCAGGATGTATCTCTGGGTAATTCCCATTTAAGAAAGCATCCTTCGGCGCACTCTGTTCATTTTGAGCAACTGTTGCGAAATCATGGCCGTCGATTGGATATGCCTCCTTGCAATATGACGGCTATAAGAGAGTCGGTTTGCAACCGTGTATGCCTTGTTCGGTCTATTCCCTCTATACGAATATCTTTCAACATCGCGCAGCAAATTCTTTTCTCATTTCCCTTTTCTCGTTCAAATATCTGCAGGCGATAAATGATTGTTGTTACGACTGCGAATATCCCCTTTGGTCATTTTTTTACTGGAACTAAACAGTCCAATGTTGGACAACCATATCGCCTCTGCTTGCAGATTGAATGGCAGCCCTCCCGACAACGAATGTCTATCGGGGTATTAGGCTCCCCCTGATGGAGAAGAACCGTACAATAGGCAAGCCTGCGCTTACCAGTAGTGTGGCAGATAAATCTGATGCCAGATCCACAAAATAATGTATTTTATATGAAAAGAATATTGGTCTTATGCTGAATGTAATATGCATTAACTACGTTATTGGGACTATAGCATTTGAAATATCCAGTCATAAGTTGTACCGATTGAATTTATTTTCGTATATTTGCCAAATAATGTCAAGACGTAGAAAGTAAAAATATGTTTTCAGAACGGATAAAGGAGCTGCGTATTCAAAAACAAATGCCGCAACGTCAGTTGGCAGCAGCATTGAACATTGATACGGCCACTTATTGCAAAATAGAACGGGGCGAAAGGAAAGCAAAAAAGGAGCAAGTTCCTATTTTATCCCGACTATTTAATGTGAATACAGAACACCTGTTAGTGTTGTGGCTTGCAGATCAAGTATCTGCTGTTGTGTCCGATAATCAGCAGATAGCCCCTCAAGCTCTATCACTGGTAGTAGAAACTTTAAAACAAGAGAGATAAATATGGCTAAAGTAAAATATGATATATTAGATCAAGAGAAACAATCAGCCATATTGTCTGATGTAAAATCCCCGTATGGTTTACAAACATATATCAGTCTGTTTAGCAGTGCCGGTATTGGTTGTTATGGGTTCAAGGAAGAGAATTTCTACTGCATTGCAACTGTAGAATTGTTGGAGCGTCGATTGAAGATTCAGTCATACAACCATAAGTGTTTCTACAATAGTGGGTATATCTGCGGAGATATGACTACGCAGGAAACTAAAGATAAAGTATTTGCGGAACTTGCCCGCTGGAAAAAAGTGTATAACATTACAGACCTTGATGTGCTAATAGCTACACCACCTTGCCAAGGCATGTCGGTGGCAAATCATAAGAAAAAAGATGAGCTAAAGCGCAATTCATTAGTTGTGGAGTCTATTAAGATGACGCAACAGATTAAACCTAAATTTTTTATCTATGAGAATGTTCGCGCATTCTTAAGCTCAGTATGTACTGATATAGACGGTAATGACAAAACCATAAAAGATGCAATAGATACTAATCTGTTAGGGTCATATAATATCCTTTACCGTGTACTCAATTTCAAAGAATATGGCAATCCGTCCAGTCGTACAAGAACATTGGTAATTGGCGTAAGGAAAGATATAAAAGAGGTATCTCCGTTTGATGTGTTTCCAGATAAACAACCGGAGAAAACATTGCGACAAACGATTGGTCATCTTCCCTCATTGGTAAAGATGGGTGAGATATGGGATAAGGATATTTATCACAATTTCAGGAAATATTCAGCCCATATGGAAGCTTGGATTGCGGATATAAAAGAGGGGCAATCAGCATTCGACAACACGGATATTTCTAAAATCCCTCATACTGTGAAAGACGGTATAATAGTATATAATGCGAAAAAGAATGGCGATAAATACACACGTCAATATTGGGATAAAGTCGCACCGTGTATCCATACTCGTAATGATATATTAGCGAGTCAGAACACTGTGCATCCGTCTGACAACAGAGTGTTCAGCATTAGAGAAGTTATGTTGATGATGTCTGTACCGACATCTTTTGTCTGGACGGATACTCCTTTCTGTGAGTTAAATGCAATGTCAGATAAACAGAAACAGGACTTTCTGAAAAGAGAGGAGATGAACATCCGCCAGAACTTGGGAGAGGCTGTACCTACAGTTATTTTCAGACAGATAGCTCATAAAATCAAGAAAGTGCTGTGTGCCCATACATTATCAGAGCAAGATATTGCCAACATTATCAAACAGAACAGACTTACCGAACATGGTAACTTATTGAACTACATTAGTAATAATCATCGGTCATTTGTCGAGTTGTCAAAAATAGCGGAGTTATCAAATGCGCAAAGAGACAGCAATGCTGCATATTATACCCGTCAAGACGTATGTTATGCAATCATAAAGAATTTGCCGGATGCAAAGAACTATGATGTGCTTAATATATTAGAGCCAGCTATTGGTGTTGGTAACTTTTTGCCCACCTTAATACAGAAATACGAGAGTGTTCCGCAAGTTAATATTGATGTGATTGATATTGATGATGATAGTATAAAGATATTGAAAGCTTTGGTGACAAAGTTAAATGTGCCGACCAATATTCATATTAACTACATATGTGCTGATTTTTTGTTGTATGATATTAATAAACATTACGACATTGTAGTTGGTAATCCACCATATAAGAAAATTACAAAAGATAATGCACTACTGACAAGGTATAAGCATTTAGCGTACAATAAAGAGACAAACAACATATTCTCATTTTTCATAGAGAAATCTATGCAGATTGGAGATATCGTATCCTTGGTTGTTCCCAAAAGTCTGATAAACGCACCTGAGTTCAATCTGACGCGCAAACTGATGAGTTCAAAACATATTAGTCACATATTAGATTTTGGAGAAAAGGGATTTAAGGGCGTTAAGATTGAAACTATATGCTTTGTGATTGATAAGGCATCAAAGAACAAAACTACACGGATAGAGTCGTACATAACTAATGGTATTCAAACATTGCCTCAAAGTTATTGGACAGATGCACAATATCCTTATTGGCTTATTTACAGGAGCAAAGAGTTTGATGATGTAGCCAATCAGATGCAGTTCAATCTGTTTAAGGCATATCGAGATAGAACTATTACAAAGGCTATTACAAAGAACGAGGGAAAAATTAGAGTATTGAAATCTCGCAATATAGGTAATAATGAAATTATCGATATCCCGAACTATGATTGTTATATTGATAATGTAGCCAATCTTGATGTCGCTAAATATTTGAATCGGAAAGATTGTATATTGTTGCCTAATCTTACATATAATCCGCGTGCCTGCATAATGCCACAGGATTGCATAACAGACGGCTCGGTGGCCATACTGACTCTTATAAATGGGAAAGATGGTATATCCAAAGATGATTTGGCATACTATGCAACAGATGAGTTTGCAAAGTTCTATGCCATCGCTCGCAATATGGGTACAAGATCACTAAACATTGATAACAACTCTGTTTTCTTTTTTGGGAAACGTCTAAATAATAGATAACTATGAGAGAAACTATTAACGCATACTTGAGCCAATTTGATTTAGACATACGCAAATCTCACGATGCGCGGTACGTTGATCAAAAATGTACGCCGGATATAGTGTGCTTTATGGCAGATTGTGTTTTGAATATGGTTGCCACCAAACCTAAATTTGTAATCAATGATGTTTGGGAGACACAATACTTCATTCAGAACTCACGGGTCATATTCAATAAACCTTGGGCGAATGATAAGAAAGCATATAACGAGTATAACAAGGTGTTGTCGCAACCTCTGAAACTTTTGGCATATGCACACATACTGCATGTTGAGACGGTTGACGGCTCTTTAACGTTCTCAGTGGCTAATGAGGACTTGTTAGATTATATATCCCGCAAAGACCGCAACGCGTATAATTTCCTTTATTGCTACTTTATGAAAGTAATGTCCGACAGTGGCTTTATGAAATATTTTGAAGATTATGAGCAAAATAGTGTGAATGATCCAATTGCAGCAAAAGATGAAATTTACGACAGGTATTATCGTCTAATTAACGGTAATACCCCATCGCATTCACGATTGGACATCCGACGTATGTTTCATAAGGTATTTAACGTATATGCTGCAGAGCATCATTTACGCGGGAGCAACGGGGAAATTACATATTATTCTGATTTGATGTATAATAAGAAAAATTGGCGAGATATGGATAAAGATAAAACCATAACTCGTCAAGAGGCAATGAGTCCAGAGAAGATAGAAAAGCAGGAAGTAATAAATGCTTATTATGTACAGAAAGCAATCGCATTGATACGGAAAATACAAACGACTAGCGAGGTTAATGATGCATGGGGAAATGGCGAAGCAACACAAGTCCATCACATATTTCCCAAGGCTGGTTTTCCTCAGATTGCTCATTATGCTGAGAATCTAATATTACTTACAGCCTCTCAACACAATACAAAGGCTCACCCTAATAACAAGACGCAGCAAATAAACAAGGATTATCAGTTAGTGTGCTTATTAGCGAAAGCTAATACGATAGAAACATCGTTACGTCTTGTAGGTGAGAGGTATTATAGGAAAGAGTCTTTCGTTTATGTAATTAACACTGGACTTTCCACCGATTTCAGCACGAGTTTAACATTTGGAGAGATCAAAACAAAATTAGTTCAAATATATAATGCCGCATAAATTTATGTATAAACCAAGTTTTGGCACAAATCAGCAAGTACAATTCGCTAATGAGCATGAGTTCTATTCGTTATTAGGTTATCTGGCAAAATCAGATGGTACAACCTCAATTGTCTGGGAACACAATGAGAATCAGGGAGCTTGGGGTAGCGAGGGACGTATTCAGATACACACATCCAATATGCCTAATATATGGAACTTAAGCTATACTGCAGGGAATGGAGGGAATGTATTACGGCGAGTTAACTGCAATGAATTTATAGCTAATATATGCAATAATCACGGTTTTGTTGTAGGAGGAGTTCAAAATATAGCTAATATCCGCAATTTAGTGCCAGTGCAGTATGTAGCAGATTTTGATAGGGGATTTAATATGCAATAATTTTTATGGGAAAATATCCAACAGGTTCGGAATGGCGTATATGGGATTTACACTTCCATACACCGGCTTCATATGACTACAAAAATAAAGCTGTAACAAATGAAGAGATAATAGATATCTTAGCCTCGAATAATGTATCTGTTGTTGCAATTACCGACCATCATATCATTGATGTAGCGAGAATCAAACAATTGCAGTCATTAGGTGTAAATAAAAATATCACTGTATTACCAGGCATTGAGTTCTGTTCCGAACTTGGTGGTAGCGAATCTGTCCATTTTATAGCGATTTTCCCAGAATACGCTGATATTGAAACTATCTGGACAAAACTGCAAGGGCAATGTAATCTTACGGCGGCTGATATACAAGAGAAAGGTGAAGAACGTATATGCTGTGAATTTGTTAAAACCTGTAACCATATTATAGATTTAGGCGGCATTATCACAATTCATGCTGGAAAAAAATCCAACACGATTGAAAGCATAAAAAATAATCTTCTTGTCAAACAGGAGTTGAAACAGAATCTTTTATCTACTTTTCGACCGATATTGGATATTGGCAAACCTGAAGATGAAATCGGTTATAAAGAGCATGTTTTTCCAGAAATAAAATTTTCATTACCTATAATATTGTGTTCAGACAATCACAATATTAATGAATATTCCACGAAAAATAAGACTTGGATCAAATCAGATCCTACTTTTGATGGATTAAAGCAAATCATATATGAACCTGAGGGTAGAGTAAGAATACAAGTAGATAACCCAACATTCGATATTGAGAAATCACCGTTTACCCAAATAAAAATCCCCCAACAGACGCAAGTATTTAGTGATGATAACGACGTGTTTTTTGCGCCGACCGAACTACCATTAAATAGTAGTTTAGTCTCTATTATTGGAGGTAGAGGTACAGGTAAGAGCGTTTTGATAAATTATTTGGCTGCGGCATTCTGTAAAAATCCACAGTCGGATAAATACAACTTGAAGACTGACATAGTTATTAGTCGACGAGCCTCAATTAATGAAACAGCAAAGGAATTTAAGGTTTCCGATAATCCCAATGTACCATTTATGTACATTGCGCAAAGTCAGATAAAAGATTTAGTACAAGATAAAACTAAATTCTCTAAGAATATACTTGAAACTATAGGTGTATCCAATGATTATTCACTACCATTAGACTATGTGAAAAAATCGGAAGATGCTATTAATGAATATTTTAGAATTATAAAAATAATCAATACCAATGGCACAAGTGCAGAGGAGAAAGAGGAACAGATAAGAAAAGAAATAAAAAAATATTCAGAGTTTATTGCAAATATAACTTCTGAACAAAACAAAACCCGGTTAGAGGGGTATAAAAACAAAATAGGCAAACTTAACACAATTCAAGATTATAAGAATCAATTACAACAATTTAATCTGTCCATTTCTAAATTCGAACAAGATTCGAACAAACAGATTGCTGATTGGAACCAGCGATTCAATAGCTGGAAGATAGACATTCCTGTTATTGATGTTCAGGAACAAATTAAATATATTCAAGAAATTTTCTTACCTAAATTTGACGCTGCTGCGGCTAAAATACAAAAGGATATAGATGACACCAAAAATGAGTTCAAAGATTATAAAGGTGATTTATCGACATTATTATCTAATGTATCTGGATACCAGAATCAAATTTCAGAATTAGGAAAGCAGCTCGAAATTATTAGTCAAGAAAAAACAAAATACCATAAAGTTACTACCGAACTATTCAAAAACTTAGGGGAAGAAATTCGTAGCAGCGTAGAGGCGTATTCGTCTTTAATCGAAAAACAATGGGAATCTTTCAAAGGTAAAGAAGGTGATAAGAAAAAAGAATTACTGGATATAATATTAAAAGAAGATTTAGCCGTTAAAGTGTCTATCAATTTTAACACAACACGCATGTATAATCTTCTGTTAGAAAAACTTGATGGACGAAGTTATAATGAAGATAAACTAAAAAAATTATTGCGCATAGAAACGATAGACGATTTTTATGATTTCATCTGTCAAAGGACTGCTAACAATGTTTTTAACAAAGAAATCAGAGACGATTTAAGAGGACGCGTATTAGAGTTGTTTTTCAAAAGATACACCGCCTTTATATCGCATAATGTAGACGTTACATTAAATGGTAAGCCTATCAACAAATTGTCGTATGGTCAGCAAGGAACGATTTATTTGCGTTTGCAGATAGCTGCCAATCTGTATAGTGAAACTATTATTTACGATCAGCCCGAAGATGATTTGGACAATAGTTTTATCACTAGTGAATTAATAGCCATTTTTAAGAAAATAAAACAATACAGGCAAATTATTATTGTTTCTCATAATGCAAACTTAGTCGTTAATGCGGATTCTGAGCAGGTGATAATTGCTAAAAATGATGATGGTATTTTGAGCTATATGTCCGGAGCCTTAGAAGATCCTGATATAAATAAAGCTGTTTGTCAGATCTTGGAGGGTGGGAAAAATGCCTTTGAGAAACGGGAACAGAAATATAGCATTAGTCAATAATTATTAAACATGTTTTCTATTTGGCTATTAGGTTGCATGTTGTACATATTATTACCTCTACTTGCAGATGAGATAGAAACGTATTGATACACCGCTAAAAACGAAGTGGTTAAAACTGTTCCGGCTATCGTAATTGAGTAAATAAACCGTTTAAAGATATGTGATATGAAACCAAGCATCAACGATTATACTCGAGAAGAAGAATGTATTTACAAAGATGAGAGATACTCGGTTCGTGATAACGGAGCAGTGTGGCGGCATCCCCGTGAAAGAAAGAAACCTCGACCAACCGATTGTCAATGGACTTTCGGCAAGCCCAATAGCAAAACAGGGTATATGGAGATTGGTTCGGCGCGTGTTCATATTATTGTGGCAATGGCGTTTTATGGGGTTCGGGACACAAAGATTTACGTTGTTGACCATATAGACACTAATCGTCAAAACAATCGGATAGAGAATTTACGCTGGCTTACAAGACTTAAAACGTATTATTAAATCCTATCTCACGAAAGAAGATTGAATATATCTGTAGTTGTAGCGCAGAAGAATTCCTTGCCAATCCCGAAAAATATCGGGATATGATTCAGCCCGACACCGGTTTCGGATGGATGCGGACTGTTACTAAAGAGGAGGGAGACCAATGTTTGAAGAATCTGTTGGAATGGGCTGCGAGCGATAAACAACTCTCCGGAGAATCAATGGGTGAGTGGGTCTATCGACCGTTGTCTACAAAGTATAATCCTATCGAAGAAATACCGGAAGAACCGGACTATGTTATGTCATTGACGTCCGGATCGGCACAACGCAACTGGCGTACACCCTCTGAATTTCCGTGCACTCCACAAAAGGTTGGCGATAATCCACTTACCACCTATGCCAAGAACCTAAAAGAAAGGAATATCTTTGCTCAAAATCAATATGGTGCATCATTAATAATTAATAGTGGATTTTCCGAAGATAGACAAGTCTTATATGTGATGACCGAGTCATCGGAAGGTGAGGCTGCTATCAAACGCTACGCACTCGCAAAAATCACTTATGAAGATGGCCTATTTGTTCATACGGGACACCCTTTCTTCACAAAGGAAGGGGCAGAAAAGCAATTTACTCTTGCACAGGGGTTAGAATGGACTGGAGGAGATTCGATTGATGATTATTGCTGATTTCCCTATAAACATAATTGTTCGTAAAAGATAGTAATTTCTATATTTATCTGGATACAAAAGAATATTCTCACACAATAAAGAGGTAAAGCTTTCCATAAGAGGTATCTCGTAAAATGGGATTACAGCGAAAAGAGAAAATGCGTAACAAAGTTATCTTCTCTTTTGGCTGTGCATTTGTTGTGTAGGGCAGAATGTGGAAATCCATTGAAAATTCAGTTTAGTTTGTGCATTAGCCTTATATATGCTAAATCAAAGTAAACTATATTTAGGCAGGCATATTTGTTTTTATATGCCTATGGTTTTATAGAAATAGTTATCTTAGCGGAGACACAAGTTTCAATGAAGATATGAGGCAAAGACTACAAGCTCGTCCTTTTCTCTTTTGGCTGCAACAATTCATGGATGAGCCATCGAACGATTTTCTTCGGATGAGAGGTCGATAGTCGGAAAACTACTTTAAGAGGCATTTTTGATGCGACCAAGTGCAAAGGATGAAACTAAGTGAAATGCGAAAAACGGAGAATCGCTTAAATCCTTGATTTTGTTCCTGTTTTGTTTCCCTTACAAGTTGAACAAAATGCTATTATGATGATATACAAACGATTAATCATTTGTAGAATAACATTTACCAGATTTCCTATCGAGGATTCAGCGAAACACTTTCACTAAACTAATATATTGCCACCCATTCGGGACAGTTCCACAAAATTAGAAAATGTTTTCGACAATAGCAAAACTCACAAAGGGGTATTGTATATCAATGATTCGTGCTGAATTGAACGGTTATATTTACTTAACTTGCGACAGGTGGTTCAACACCATGCTGTAAAGCGGATATTCTTCTGCTAATTCCAATGCCGCAGGCTGTTTTACGAGCCGGAAACAAGGGGCCTGTGAAAGAATCAATACAATACCCGATGACGCGCGTTTTGCATAATTCTGATTAATCTCATCGCGCGTAATCCGTCCTGTCGTAAAGAGCCTGTCCATTGTGAAACGAAAAATCTCAATTCCGATCTTTTGGTGCTTTCCGTTGGATGTGATACGTTCTATACCGCTCCAATCTACATTTACAATGCGATTTGTTTTACCGTTATCGCGCGTCAATGTTTTTCCGGCAAGAGGCATGATGTATTTCTCCCATATGATGTCGGCTAAACTCCACTCAGCCGACGATGCGCTCGGCATGGAGATTTTCCGGTCTGGCTGGATAAATAGAATATCGATTCCGAGTTTATGCGCTACTTCTTTAGCATCGGTAAGCACTTCTCCGTCTGTTGCCAGTACGGCTTTCGTGCAATCGAAATAAGCCGCTGCACCATAAAGTTCCATCATTGTTTGCCGGTTGACCTTGCGCGTTGATCCGCCGTACATCTTGACTTGTACGGCAATCTTCTCTCCTTTTTTCTCTGCAAATACATCGATGCCATAATCATTCGAAGCAGAAGTTGTCTGTACGCGATAGCCTTTTTGCCTATAATGATCGCAGACCAATTGTTCAAATTCATAAGGTTTCATAGATCAACTGTTTTTAATCGTGAAAATATTCATATATCTCTTCGTAGTAGTCTTCGTATAGGTTTTGAGACTCACCATATATTCGCTCGTCCTTAGGGTATTCGAATTTCTGTAATTGCCGTCGGGGTTCCTCATCTCGATAAATAATCAGGCGACGGTTATAGTCGAGTTCCTTTATGTCGGTTACAGGACGTGATAGATCGTCGTTGAGCCAGGGGGCGGCGGTTGTTGTGGGGACAGGACGATTGCAATGATGCACGATCACACTTACTACACATAGCAGCGATAGTATACCTATTGAGCCCCCTAAGCATCCGATCAGCCGTTCTCCTGTCGATTCGTTCCAAAAGCTGTTCCTGTCATTCATTGCATGTAGGTTTATTGCGTTCAAGCGCCTGGCAATAAATTTCGTAAATTCGCTGCCGAAGTGAAACCGGTCTTATGACTTCGACAGAACGGCTGCGAGCTAACAAAGCCATGACGAAATCGTTGGTAATACGCAGTTGTAAACGTATGGTAATCCCGTCGGATGAATCGTCGAGCAACTCCTGCGTCGGATGTATTGGCATAGTCTTAACAAAAGCTCCGTCCAAAACATCATATTTAAGTACAATCTCTTCAACAGGATCTTCTGGGTTATTCCAAATGCCGTAGCTCTCACGGAACAATGCCGGAATATCAATCGTATCGTTACGCATAAATCGCTCCCGGGACAAAATTCGCAAACTGGAAAGCCGGTCGAGTCCGAACGCTTTGAGTTTATCATCGGTATCATATCCGATCAGATACCAGCGTTGTTGGGATTCTTTCAGAAAATAGGGATGTAAACATTTGCGAACCACCTTACCGCCATGGCGGACTAATATATAATCGAATTCTACCGGATGCCGGTTTCTGATGGCATCGAGTAATTCAGCGATATTCGGCAGAATAATCGCCCGATGATGTTCCGGGAGTAGATATTTTTGAATAGTGCTGTCTGAATCGATTGCATTGAGCAGTTCAAAATTCAGCAGCAATGCTTCGTAATCTTCTGCGCTTCCATACCTCTCGTCAATATAGTATCCACAGAGCTTGTCATGACGGATAGTAACCCCGAATAACTCTTCAATCGTTCTGAAATCACGTTGTAAGGTCCGCAGTGTACAGCCAGCCGTATCCGAATAACGTGCCCTGATTGTATAGGAGACATAATCAACTAACTCTTCAGCCGGAACGTAATGTTTGCTGTTAAGTTTTGAAACGATGATTGCCAAACGACGTATTTGATTGATCTTTGCCATACGTATTGGTCTTTTTGGCAAAGATATATGAGTTACACGACAAAATGTGTCGTGATGAAATATTTACAGAAAAAATCACTATATTTGTGACATAAGTTCTTTTTCAAAGTGAGATACCGTGCAATACGGCGCAAAAGATCAGTTAGCAACTCGTTAACCGCTACAAACGAAAAATCCTTACAACTCGCTGATTAGCTTGCTGTAAGGATTTAGTCGTCCGTTTTCGGAGCGGAAAACGAGACTCGAACTCGCGACCCCAACCTTGGCAAGGTTGTGCTCTA
>ERZ773217.1743-NODE-1743-length-16162-cov-3.780034_pt1 | contig 16162 bp, 15 predicted proteins | sample MGYA00580995_ERZ773217 | MGnify/ENA primary metagenome ERZ773217 (study PRJEB29015, sample SAMEA2737772) | human gut metagenome | biome: human gut; feature: human-associated habitat; material: faeces | place: China | collected 2012 ...
TTTTGCGTATTGACAGCCTGAAACATGGTATCAGTGTTAAGATCACGGATGATAACAAGATCCGGCTGAATTTTCATGTCATCGTAGCATATGGCGTGAATATCAGTACTATTGCGGACAATCTTGTCAACAATGTAAAATATAAAGTCGAAGCCTTTACAGGAATGGAGATTGAAAAGATCAACATTATGGTTGAGGGCGCATGGATTATGGCCATGGTATTACTGTCCATAGCGGTGATGCTCCAGCAGGCATGCCGTATTCATGATGAGACCAAGGCCGCCATGGGTCTGCATGAGGCGTTAGAAAAGGGCCGTCATGGAAGTGCAAAAGAGCTGGAAGCCTCTGCGTCCGGGGTGCAGGAACATTTAGGCCGTCTCATGTTCTTTCCTGACTGCGATCTGGCTATAAAGGAAAAAGGGAAGAGGATATACGGAGAAGGCAGAGGGGGAAAATGGAAAAGAGAGATTGAGGCGGAAAGGTTCCGGCCGGAGACATTTCTGCGCAAGATTACTTTAATTGAAGGGCTGGTTAAAGAAGATGGAAATTAGCTACAGGAGAGAAGCAAAACGCAATTACCTGGTAGCGGGGGTGGCAGAGGCCACAGCTGGATATGAAGCCAGAATGCTGGCCCACAACGAGATTCGTGGACTGTTAAGGATGTACATAACATACCAGGATGGACTGCCCTTATATTGTTATGACATTACCTCCAGACAACCGTTAAGCCGCCTTCTGGAAACTCGTTTTATAACCAGAGAAGAGATATGCCAGTTATTAATCCAGATACATGCAGCGCTAAGTGGTATGGAGGAATATCTTTTAGATGCAGGGGGTGTCCTGCTGGAACCGGAATATATTTATGTGGAGCCGGAATTATTCCAGACCGGTTTGTGCCTGATCCCTGGTGTTCAGGATGATTTCCAGGGTAAACTGAGCCGCCTCCTGCAATATATACTGAAGAGGATAAATCATAAAGACAGGGAGAGCGTAGTCCTGGCTTATGGACTTTATCAGGAAAGCCTTAAGGAAAACTGCGGAATGGATGATTTGCTGGGGCTGATTGCGTCAGAACGGCGGAAAGGGAAGAAACGGGAGTTATTGAGCGAACCGGAGGGAGATTACATAAAGAAAGGAGGACTACAGGAAACAGATCATTGGGAGAAGGGGCTGAAGGAGAAGGGACAAGGGAAGGAACAAGGGAAAGAACAGGGGAATGAGCAAAATAGAGATTGTATTACAGGGAAGGGGAAAGGAAAAAGCGGGGAGACAGAGAAAGAGCATAACAGTGACAGGGGGGAGAAGCGGAGAAAAAAAGAAAAGGGTAAATTGGAAAGGTGTGAAATAAAACAGGAAGGCTCAGGCCGGACTGAACCTGAATGGAAAGGAACCACTTTCAGACGGCAGTTTATCGTATGGCTGTCAGCGGCAGTACTTTGTCCATCCGCACTGTGGATGTTCAGAGGGATGACAATGGTCATTGACAACTGGAGGCTGCTGGCAGCAATCGACGGAGGCTTGCTGTTTATGCTGTCAGCCATGAATCTGTATAGGCTGTTCATTGGGCATAGGGCTGCAAAGGCAGATGGGGCAGGTTCAGATGATGAGCAGGACCCATGGAGAATTTTGTATGAGGATGAAGATGACGAAAACGAGGATTTAGGTAATCAACCATCTACTGCGTATATGAATGGGGATAAAAATGAGTATTTGCAGAAAATGCCGGAAAGCAGCGCCGGAGAGTGCTTTCAGACCGTGCTTTTATCAGAGCGGCCAGCACAAGGGGAGGAAGTCCGGCGTTTATCTGCCCTCAATGGTTCGGATGAGGACATTGTAATATCCTATTATCCATTTGTGATTGGCAAACACAAGGATTTAGCAGACTATGTGCTTTTGAAAGATACAGTCAGCCGTTTTCACATAAGATTAGACGAGGACAATGGGAGTTATACTGTAACGGACCTTAACTCTACCAATGGTACCAGGGTCAAAGGACGATTGCTGGAGGCAAACGAGACAACGCAGCTGGAGCCGGGAGACCAGATATTTATAGCTGACTGCGGATATATTTTTTATTAACAGCACAGAGTAACCCAGTATGTTTCGTTTATCTTAAAAGACAATTGTGTGAGTGTGGTTGCAGAAATAGTAAATAACAGTGGGGTGGGGGCATAAAAAATAACTTTATTGCGTCAAAGCCACTTAACAAGTCCTTTAAAGTATGCTAAGATTATATATCATTGAGGATGTGAGGAATACGGATGGTTACGGGCATAAACAGGAGCAGGCCATATGTCAACATTGCGCTGGCAGCAGTCAACGTATTGGTATTTCTGTACCTGGAGGCCATCGGCTCCACGGAGGATGGCGTATTCATGGTAAAACACGGGGCTGTATTTGCGCCTTTTGTTATCCTTGGTGGAGAGTATTACAGGCTGTTTACTGCCATGTTCCTGCACTTTGGAGTCAGCCATCTGGCAAATAATATGCTGGTGCTTCTGGTGCTTGGAGAGAAGATGGAAAGGGCGCTGGGTCATATCAAGTATTTGATATTTTACCTTGCCAGCGGTGTTGCTGCCAACAGTATATCCCTGGCTGTCCAGGTACGGACAGGGCAGGCCAGTGTGTCCGCGGGGGCTTCAGGCGCAATCTTCGGTGTGGTAGGCGGTCTGGTCTATGTGATTGCCATTCATCATGGTCAGCTGGACGGACTAACCAACAGGCAGCTGGGCTTTATGGTTCTGCTGACGCTTTATCATGGGTTTACTTCAGCAGGAGTGGACAATATGGCTCACATAGGGGGCCTGATTTCCGGCTTCATATTAGGTATCCTGCTTTACAGGAGAAAAGATGCTGCCAGAATTTCCGGTATGGCTGGATAGAATGCAGGCTGTGTTAACCGCAGCGGAAGGAGGATTTTCAGAATGACAGATGACAATTGTATTTTTTGTAAAATAGCAGGAGGGGTGATTCCGTCAACCACTCTGTATGAGGATGAGGATTTTCGCGTGATTCTGGATTTGGGACCAGCGTCCAGAGGACATGCCCTTATCCTTCCAAAACAGCATTTTGCAGATGTATGCGCACTGGATGGGGATATAGCCGCCAAGGTACTTCCTCTGGGTGCCAAGATTGGCTCTGCGATGAAGAAATCTCTTGGATGCGCGGGATTCAATCTGGTTCAGAATAATGGAGAAGCAGCCGGGCAGACTGTTTTCCATTTCCACATGCATGTGATTCCAAGATATGAGGGAGGTCCAGACATAGTCAGCTGGACTCCGGGAAAGGCTTCGCCGGAGGAATTGGCAGAGGTTGCGGATAAAATCAAAGGCTGTCTGTAGTTGCAATGAAGATTGAGAAGATGGATACAGAAGATAAAAAACTGTTTGAAGAAATGTATCTGGAATATGAGGTATACCTGAGAAGGATAGCTTATGTCAACGATATTCCTGTAGATTATATTGAGGATGTGGTACAGGATACATTTGTTTCATATGCCCGCTATAAATATTCCCTGGATATGTCTGAGGAAAGTAAGAGGGCGTTGCTGATACGTATTCTGAAGAGCCGGTGTATGGACTTTCACCGAAGAATGAAGTACAGGAGCTATGGGGAATTGGACGAAGAGGCATATAACAGTGAAGATTATCCGGCACACGATAAGGCTGCCAATCTGCCGGATTATGTAGTCAGCAAAGAGAGATGTCAGGCGCTTCTTAAGGAAATCGAGAGGATGCCTGAAAACTGGCGTCAGGTCGCGACGCTCAGATTGATAGAAGGACGGCCGACAAGGGAAGTATGCGCTATGCTGAATATTACAGAAAAGGCATGCTATTCCAGAGTCAGCCGTATCAGGAAATATCTTGAGGAACTGCTAAAAAGTGATAATTGGCCCTAACGTTATTTTACACATGATTCAATGAGAGATACAACTGTTTTAACAGCATTGTTCAGATTGCTCTGCTCCATGGCCTGTATATAGGAATTGCGGTTTAGGTATAAATCGTTAATGGCATCAAACAGGGAGTCATCAGACAATGCTTCTTCTTCCAGAACTTTGCTGAATCCTTGTTTTGCAAAGGAGTTAGCATTGAGAATCTGGTCTCCGCGGCTGGCCGCGGCTGACAGAGGAATAAGCAGGTTCGGTTTGCGCAGTGCCAGGAGCTCGCAGATGGAATTAGCCCCTGCCCTTGATATGACAAGGTCGGCTGCCGCAAAAAGATGCTTTAAGGGAGCGTCAACGTATTCATACTGTACATATCCGGCTGTTCCTATCAGGCTTTCGTCCAGATTGCCTTTGCCACAGATATGTATTACCTGATAGCTGGACAGAAGCCTGGGGAGGATATTACGGACCGCTGTATTTACGGCTACAGAGCCCAAACTTCCGCCTATGACAAGGAGTACAGGTCTGCCGGCAGACAGGTGGGCATACGAGAGCCCGGACAGCCGGTCACCCTGGAGTAGCTCTGCACGGATAGGGGAGCCTGTCAGTACAGCCTTGTCGGATGGAAGGTACTTAAGGGTCTCCGGGAAGTTACAGCAAACCTTAAGGGCGGAAGGAATGCAGATTTTATTGGCCAGGCCAGGCGTCATATCGGATTCGTGTATGATGACAGGGATTTTGTAGTGTTTGGCAGCAAGGACCACGGGAACTGCAACAAAACCGCCCTTAGAAAAGATTACATCCGGTTTATGGCGTTTTAAGAGCCGTCTGGCTTCCGCGTAACCCTTGACGACGCGGAATGGGTCGGAAAAATTCTTGATATCAAAGTATCTGCGCAGCTTGCCAGAGGATATGCCATCATAGGGAATGCCTGCAGTTTCAATCAGCTTGCGTTCCATGCCCTGGTATGAACCGATATAGCGGATTTCGTAACCAGCTTCCTTTAACGAAGGGAGCAGGGCCAGATTGGGGGTAACGTGTCCGGCAGTACCGCCGCCGGTTAAAATAATTTTTTTCATAAAAACCTCCTAAAGTATATGATATGCGGGGGAAACCGGCATTCATAAACGTCTACTATTATAGTAAGCATTAAACGCAAAAAGTCAACCCTAAAGGCAAAGGGAACTTTAGGAGATTTGGTAAACAGAGGTGTCACGTGGGAGATTATAAAAGAGATTCAGAACAGGACAATTCTATGGACTGCCCCATTTGGGGAACGGACGATATATCAGATGAAGAACTGTTAAAAGAATTAGAAGCAGTCAAGAATATGGCCGTCCCCCTTCCCATTCCATCCCCATCCCCAGATGAATTTGAGAAAATCTGGGCAAGGATACAGGAAGAAAGAGCTGAGTCAAAGAATGTACCGGAATCCGACCAACCGGAGCACCCCAAGGTTATCAAACCAAGGTTTGGATGGAAGCGGTTGGCTGCGATTGGTTTAATTGCCTGTCTTGTGGCAGGGAGTGGATGTATGGTGGCTATGGGGACGAAGTCGTATTTTTATCGGGAGAGGGTAAGGGACGAGAAAAATATTATCTACAATAATGATTCGAATAAAATTGCAGTTAACGGGGAGGAAGAGGCATATAATATTATACAACAGGAACTTGATATAAAACCGTTAAAAATGGGGTATATCCCAACTGATATGATTTTTTTGGATTTATCAATAGAGGAAGGATATGCAAGTTTAAGATTTGAATATGATGATGAATTTGTGTATTTTGTTCAATCGAAATTTGATAAAAGTGTATCCTTTAATTGTAATTCAGATACAAAATATAATCATATAGTGCATAATAAATGGATTGACCAGGATTTAAATGTAAGTAGAGAGTTAATCTCTGAGGGAAGATATCGATATGAGTGCTCATTTATAATTGATGGTATTTCATATTGTGTTGCAGGTGTTTCAAGCGAGAAAGAGTTTATAAAGACGATTGAGCGACTCACATATTAATTAAAGGAGTATGAAAGAATGCAAAAGATAAAAAATGTAATGATATTTTTTAGTTCAATAATGTTATCTATTATGATGGCTATAAATGTAGCTGCCATGCCCTTTAATCCAAATGACCATACATCCGTTGATATGGAATCGGGTTTATTGGCACCGTCCATAAAACAGGACATTGTTACGGTAACCGCAAGACCCCGGGGCCAATTTTTTATGAAAGCAGATTTAATTATTAAAGACAATGGAAATGGGGATGTGGGAGCTTTTGCTAAAGCCTTTATGGCGGTTCCGGTTGATGAGGTTTATATCACTGTTTATTTAGATCAGTGGGATGCTGATGCAGAGCGTTGGCGTCAGGTTGCTTTTTACGATGCAGAGTTCTATGCGCCGGATTACCCAGACGGATTAAGTGATCCATCTATAGATATCACATTTAAAAACCAAGATAAAGGATATTATTATCGAGTAAGAGGAGTGTTTGGAGCAGTTCTTGGTGAGAGTTTCGAGGGATTTAGTCCAGTGACGGATGGTATCTTAATTAAATAGTCATAGAATGTATATGAAAATAGTGATTAGTTAGTATAAGCATATAATATAAAGTTATAGGGCGTTGGCAGTAAATTGATTTACAGTAGCAACGCCCTTTTTACATTTTACCGCCCCTTAAACTGCTTCAACGCCCGAGCCAACTGATCCGGACAAGACGTAGGTCTGGGACCGCACTGGATTCCGTCCAGTCTTCGGATGGCCTCATCTACGTCCATGCCCTCGATGAGCCGGGACAGGCCCTGGGTGTTGCCGGAGCAGCCGCCTACAAACTGGACATTGGTCAGTTTATTATCTTTTACTTCAAAGGATATCTCCCTGGAACAGACCCCCTGTGTTTTAAATCTCATGTGTAGTGCCTCCTGTGATAAATTCGTGTATATCCGATTATGCCTTATGCAAAAGATAATGTCAAGTGAGAACAAGCTTTGAACTTGAAAATCTGCGGGCTTCCTATATAATAGAAGAATAGTACAAGACAGAAGGAGGTAATTATGCTAGGAATTATTGGAGCCATGGACGAGGAAGTGGCTATGATTAAGGCGCAGTTGACAGATGTACAGGTGGAGACAAGGGCTGCCATGGACTTTTATAAAGGAAAGCTGGAGGGGAAAGAGGTAGTGGTGGTCCGTTCCGGAATCGGTAAGGTCAATGCAGCTATGTGTACCCAGATTCTGGCAGATATATATGGTGTAACAGGTGTGGTAAATACAGGAATAGCAGGTTCCCTGAAGGCAGAGATTGATATTGGGGACATTGTGCTTTCCAGTGATGCAGTTCAGCATGATATGGATGCAACCGGATTTGGCTATGAACCGGGACAGATACCCAGGGTGGAGACCCTGGCTTTTAAGGCAGATGAAGGTCTTATACATCTTGCGGAGGAATGTTGTTCCAAAGTCAATCCGGACATCCATACCTTCGTAGGACGAGTGGTGACTGGAGACCAGTTCATTTCTGATAAGGGAAAAAAGAAGTGGCTGACAGATACCTTTGGAGGATACTGTACAGAAATGGAAGGGGCAGCCATTGCCCAGGCTTGCTACCTCAATTCCATCCCATTCCTCATTGTGAGGGCGATTTCTGATAAGGCAGATGACAGTGCCACAGTAGATTACCCTGCTTTTGAGGCTAAGGCCATTATTCACAGCGTTAATCTGCTTACTGACATTGTACGCTCTATTTGATTCAGATAACTGTTGATTGATAGCCAGATTTATATTATTTGTATTCATGAATAACAGCCTTATAGATGGCATAGATGACATGTTTATAAATAGAATGTTTATAAATAGAACTCTTATAAATGGTACACTTACAAACAGTAGACTCATAAACAATACACGCATGACTCATTAATAATCGGACCTCTGGATGTGACAAGATTCAGAGGTCTGTTTTATAAGAGAGGGGGATGGTATGGAAAAGAAAAAGAAGTGGATGATATTTGGGGGAACGGCGGTTGTTGTTGTGGGAGTATTTCTTTGCATTGCAGCTTTTTTCCTATATAAAGGAGTGACTCTCTTTTTTGATAGGGAAATAGTTGCAGACCAGTATCTGGAACAGATGACGTCGGCAGCATCCCAGGGGGACAGAGATGCCATGCGTTCTCTGTATATGCCAGGAGCGGTACCGGAAGAACATATGGAAAGGCAAATACAGGAAAATGTGGATATATGGGGCAAAAGTCAGTTAGATTCTTTTAAAAAGAAGGGGTTAAATATCCGGACCAGTACTAAAAACGGTGTAAAAACTAAATCTGTGGAGTGCAGCTACGGAATAAAAACAGAGGATGGGCAGCGGTTTACGGCAATCCTTAATAGAATGGAATCGTCAGATGGAAACCAGGGAATCATCAGTTTTATCATTAGGGACAATGTATCCTTAGCTCCGCAGGGAACGCTGCGCTCCATCAGTCATTGGAATGTATTTCAATGGGGATTGTTCCTGTTGTCACTTATCATGATTTTCTCTACCATTGCGACTGCTGTCATATGTTACAGACAGAATCCGAGATATAAATGGGGATGGATTATATTGATATTAATAGCCTATCTGTCTATGGGTTTTTCCGTTATTCGTACACCAAACACGTGGGAATTTAAGGTCAACTGGTCGGCAGCCACAGTCCGGCTCAGCCGGTATGTTACATATGAGAATGGCAGCAGGGAGTTCCGGCTGTTCCTTCCGGCCGGTATGGCAGTGTACTGGATTATGAAAAAACGGTTGGACCGGGAATCTGTTCATAAGAAGTATGGAGACCGGGAAGCTGCCACAAAGAAGCATGGAAACTGGGAATCTGGCCAGGAGAAGCGTGGTAACCGGGAATTTGTTCATAAGAAGCATGAAAACCAGGAACCCGGTCCGGAGAATCGCGCAGACCAGGAACCCGGCCCGAAGAAGCGTGCAGACCAGGAACCCGGCCCGGAGAAGCGTGCAGACCGGGAAACCCGCCAGGAACAGCGTCCGGATACAGACAGAGAATCCTGGCGTATACCTTAACTGTCTAAAGAAAAATCTTACCTCTCAGAATCGTTTTTTAGGAGAATTTGGCGAACGATTCTAGGGACTCTCAACTTCCCAAATCAAAATCCGTTGCTATAATAGATTTTACCGGGAAACGCCTGACTGCAGGGGCGCTTCCCAAACCAGGCAGCGGCTGCAGCCAGCAGCCCGGGCCAAAAAATAATATTATATAGAAACGGGATGGATTCCGGGAAGAAAGGGGAGCTTTTACTATGATGAGCTTTTTACAAACAGGAAAGGCACTGTACGTGCTGGCAGCAATCTGCCTGGCTGGAGTATTTACCAGGCTGATGGCAGGAAGCTTCTACAAACGATTAATTAAAGAAAGCACCAATATGGCATTGACTAAGAACAAATATCTGCGCGGATTGAAACAGAATGCAGAAGATACATATCGTATGAATCAGGGAATGAATAACACACGTGTATATCTGGAGCGCCAGATGTACAGCCTGCGGACCTTTGGAATGTCCGTAAAGGGACTGGACAACCTGTCGGGGCAGCTGACACTTCTCTGCTTCCTGGCAGGCGGCGGAGCAGCATTTCTCTCTTATTGGTTTAGAAGTGATAACTACTATATAGTATTGTACGGCACCACAGGCATCCTGGCCGGCATGTTTACCATGCTGGTGGATTACGGAGTCAACCTGGAATCCAGGAGACAGCAGCTCCTTACCTGCCTCCAGGACTATCTGGAAAATGTGATGTGGCCGCGAATGAACCGGGAAGGCACAGCGGAGCATGTGCCTGCCGTTACAGCCGAGGAGGACCGCAGGGAGCCGGCTAATCTGCGTTCCATAGGAAGAGACCGCCGTTCAAATAGTAATAACAGAAGGGGGCTGGAGCAGACTGCTGCCAGCAGGGAAAAGCAGGAAGAGAAGTCAAAGGATAACTGGCTTCAGGATTTAAATCCAGAACAAAAAAGAATGTTGGGGGAATTGCTGAAAGAATTTATTTCCTAAATATGCTGACTTCCAGGAATTTGTTACCAGGGTCAGAAAGAAATGGTATTATAAGGGAAATTATGATATAATTTAAGAGATAAGCGGCTTTACCGCAGCACTGACAGAATCATGGACGCATGGTCCATGGACATAAGAAAAGGAGAGCGCGAGTTATGGGAAAGGAAGTTATGTTTGATTATTCCAAGGCAGCAGGATTCGTTTCTGCGGAAGAGATGGCCAATTTTAAGACCACAGTCATGAGTGCAAAGGAGACCTTGCTGGAGAAGACTGGCGCCGGTAATGATTTTCTGGGATGGATCGATTTGCCGGTAGATTATGATAAGGCTGAATTTGCAAGGATTAAGAAGGCAGCGGAAAAGATTCAGAATGATTCTGACGTCCTGCTGGTGGTAGGTATTGGAGGCTCCTATCTGGGAGCGAGAGCAGCCATTGAATTTCTGTCGCACAGCTTTTATAATGTGCTGCCCAAGAGCGTTCGTAAGACACCTGAGATTTATTTTGTTGGAAACAGCATCAGCAGTAAATATATCCATGACTTAAAGCAGGTACTGGACGGCAAGGATTTCTCCGTCAACATCATTTCCAAGTCAGGCACTACCACAGAACCTGCAATCGCATTCCGTGTATTTAAGGAAATGCTCATTGAAAAATATGGCAAGGAAGAAGCCAACAAGCGCATCTACGCAACCACAGACAAGGCTAAAGGCGCCCTTAAGAACCTGGCAGACGAAGAGGGATATGAGGAATTCGTTGTGCCGGATGACGTGGGCGGTCGTTTCTCCGTATTGACGGCTGTAGGCCTTCTTCCGATTGCAGTAAGTGGAGCGGATATTGATAAGTTAATGGAGGGTGCTGCTTCAGGAAGGCAGAAAGCCTTAGATGCACCATATGAATCCAACGCAGCCCTTCAGTACGCGGCTGTGCGCAACATCCTGCACCGCAAGGGCAAGGCGGTTGAAATCGTAGCCAATTATGAGCCAAGCCTTCACTATGTATCCGAGTGGTGGAAGCAGCTCTATGGCGAGAGCGAGGGTAAGGACCAGAGAGGCATTTTCCCGGCGGCAGTGGATCTGACCACAGATCTTCACTCCATGGGCCAGTTCATCCAGGACGGATCACGTATCATGTTTGAGACAGTTCTCAATGTTGAGGAATCTCCTGCTGAGATTCTTCTGAATAAAGAAGACGTGGATACCGACGGCATGAATTATCTGGCGGGAAAGAGTGTTGATTTTGTAAATAAAAGCGCCATGAATGGAACCATACTGGCCCATACCGATGGCAATGTACCTAACCTGATGGTTAAGATTCCGGAGCAGAACGAGTTCTATCTGGGAGAACTGTTCTACTTCTTCGAGTTCGCCTGCGGTGTCAGCGGATATATCCTGGGCGTGAATCCATTTAACCAGCCAGGTGTGGAGAGCTATAAGAAGAACATGTTCGCACTGTTAGGTAAGCCTGGATATGAGGCTCAGAGAGAGGAACTGCTTAAGAGGCTGTAATGACAGGACGGGCCTGCGGGGGCTGGTCAGTCATACCATATAATCTTAGCCGGATGAAAGCTAAATAGAGATACGGCGCAGAGAAAAGGCCGTCCTGCTGATGGGGTAAGTCAGCAGGGCGGCTTTTCGATTGCCTAAAATATCCGGGACACCGGGTTTGGGCCGGTTTACATCAGACACTGCGATGTGTAAGCTTCTTAGACACTGCGAGACATAAGCTCCTTAGACCCTGCGGAGTGTAAGCGCTTTTTGGCGTTCTGTCCTGTCCTGTTTTAACTGCCGTATAACAAAGAGAAGGGTATAAAAGGCCATGAAGCCTGACACAGCAGGCGCAATCAACCCGATGACAAACAGATTGTCCGGGCAGCAGGTGTAGGCCAGCCATATGAGAGGCATTCTGAGGGCCAGGGCGCCGAAACAGCAGCTGACCATAGTAAATACTGTCTTGGAACGGCCATTCATGAAGCCGTTGAGACAGAATACAAAGGATACGGCCAGATAATCAAAGCTGCAGGAATGGAAGAAGGGAATTCCCGCCTCTATGATATCAGGGTTGGTGTTAAAGAGACCAATCATGGTCTGGGGAGACAGCTGGGCCCACAGGAAAAAGATCGAGGATGCCAGTACCGCGAAGCCGATACCGGCTGCCAGGGATTTCTTTGCCCGTTCCGGTTTCCCTGCGCCGTAGTTCTGGGCCGTGATAGCTGCCAGGGCGCTGGCAATGGAAGTGGCAGGGAGCATGGCAAACACGTCGTATTTGCTGGCAATACCCACTGCGGCTGCTGCGTTTACCCCCAGACGGTTGGTGACTGAGGTCAGATAGAGAAAGGACAGCCGAACCATGCATTCCTGGGAGGAAATGGGGATTCTCACCATTGACAGCTCCTTCAGCCTGTCCCTGTCAATGCGCAGATTCTTAAGGGTAAAGGTAAATATGAACTTCTTCCTGTTAAGGTAGATAATGGAGCATATCATGCTGATGGACTGGGAGAGGACGGTTGCTAGGGCCGTGCCGGCTACTCCTAATTTCAGATACTTTACAAAGATAATATCGCCCGCAATGTTGAGCACACAGGACAGGGCCACAAAATACATGGGCCTGCGGGAATCGCCGTATCCCCGCAGTATGGCACTTATGGCATTGTAGCCGCAGATGAAGAATATGCCGCAAAAGCATATGGTCACATACTGTCTGGCCTCATCCATGGAGGCGGCCGGCGTCCTTAAGGCAGTCAGTATGGTGTCTCTGAAAATAAGCATTCCAATGGTCAGCACCAATGCCACAATTGCAAATACGGACAGGGTGGTCCCGATGGTGCGGCAGGTCCTTTCATCATCTTTCATGCCGGTGTATTTCCCCACCAGAATGGTGCCGCCCAGAGTCAGGCCGGATACCATGCTGGTGATGATTTGGGTTACCTGGGTTCCGGTGGACACTGCGGCCACACTCTCAGGCGTACAGTACCACCCGATGACCATAAGATCCACGGCTCCATAAAGGGCCTGTATGATATTGGCAATCAGGAATGGAACGGAGAAGGCCAGCAGTACGTGAAATACATTGCCCTCTGTCAGCAGATTGTGGTTTTTCATGATGAATATCTCCTCAATATAACATTTGTTAAAAATAAAAATAAACCCTCCAGTTACTGGAGGGTCAATAAGAAACGCTTATTTAATTTAAAAATATTTATTCCATTAAGAAATATTTATTCTTTCATGCATTTTAAGTATGGAATCTGTATTTCCGTCACATACCGGGATGTATCATTGGTAAAACCTGCATCAATCAGTGTGATTTCCACGGAATCCCCGCAGCAGGCATATCCCATCTGGTCCATATACTCCAAAAGCTGTATGTAGTACTGTGACGCTTCCTGGTGAGTGCCGGAAAAGCGCACGCTCACATAATCCCCGGCCTGAAGATATTGTTCCTCCCCCATAAAGTGGTCCTCCTTCTCCAGAAGTACGAAGATACCTGAAAATGATTCAAATTTCCGGGCTTTCAGATTGGCGGCGGACAGGGAAACGCCTACTTTGCCCAGAAACATCACGGGTTCCAGGGTATTGGCTCGTTCCAGCTCGCGAAGTGAGAATTCCAGGTCCTCTCCCAGCCTGATATCCTTCCTCAGATACGCAATCTGTCTTTGGTCAAAATGAAGGGTCCTAATCTCACCGCATTGTGTATGAACCGCGTCCTCCAGAGCTTTGAGACGGTATTCCAGCTTCTGTTCAATCTGTGTCAGTTCGCTGATTTTTGCCTGGGTTTCGGCCTTCTGCTCTTTTAGAAGGTCAAGCATGATATCCACATCCCTGTTTTCAAAAAACAATGCGATCTTCTTTAGGGATACGCCCAGGGCCCGGAGATACTTGATGGTGTTCAGGCGTTCAAACTGGCGGGTGGAGTAATAGCGGTATCCGGTATCCGGGTCCGCTGTCTCGGGATGCAGGATACCGATTTCGTCGTAATACCGCAGGGTGCGTATGTTGATGCCGAACAGGTCGGCCATTTCTCCGATTGTGAAAAGATTTTTCACGTTTATTCTCCACTTTATTCTTCAATTACCTGGATTTCCAGGAAGTCAAAATCTACGGATTCAATAAAATTATCCTGTGTGAATCTGGCTTTATCATGGTACTTAAATTCCTTTACAGTAGAGTCCAGCCAGATGGGTTTTTCCAGATCAAATTCATAACAAATAGAATCCAGGGAATCAAAGACCATCTGGGTTCTGGATAAGGAATAGTCAGATATGCAGACCACCGTATCTTTTAAAAGATGGTTGTCTTTCATTAATTTTCCCCACATTCTGAACATAAAGCTTCTCCTCTCGCAAACGATTGGCGGACATATAGGTTTCTGATGTTTTAGTATAACATCTAATCCGGTGTTTTAAAAGTCATTTTTTAACCAGTATTGTTTACGGTACCTGGAAGGCGAGGTTTGGGTATACTGGTTAAATACCCGTTCAAAGTAGGTTATATTCTCGTACCCTACGGATTCTGATACTTCCGTGATGCTCATGGAGCTGCCTGACAAAAGCTCTCTGGCGCGGCGTATCCGTATCATATTAATATACTCATTTACTGTGAATCCGGATACTTCTTTGAAAATACGGCTCAGGTAACATTTGTTGACATAAAAATGGTCTGCTATCATCTCCAGGGACAGGCGGTTATCATAATGGCCAATAATATAAGAGGCCACTTCATCTACCTTTCTGTGTTTGGGTTGGGTAGACAGGGGAAGGACGGGAGATAGAGAAGAACCAGACATATGCCTTTGGGCAAGAATGAAAAGCCGGGACAAATTTGACATGGCCATATGCCTAAATCCAGTCTTTTTTTCATGAAGTTCCTTAGCCGCATCGTCCAACAGGCACTCAGCCAGAACCTGTTCTTCCGTATCCAGGGTAAGTATACCGGAATGACAGCGGAAAAAGCCCGGCAATGACATCTCACCTGTAGATGACAGGAATTCTGAGAAGGGACTTGGGTCAAGGGATATAAGGATTCGTTCGTGACTGCAGGGACCGGCCTGGCTGGTCTGGTGAATCTGATTTCTGTCAATGAACACCAGGCTTCCGCCTGTTACATGGCAGGTCCTCCTGTCAATGAAATAATACCGCTCTCCCTCCAGCAGATAGTATATCTCATATTCATTATGAAGATGTTTGCGGGGCATGGAAAAAGCGGCATCCCTGCGGATGCGGTCTATGGAGATGCCGTCGGTCTTTTCAGCATATATGATTTGTTCCATAATCGTTCTCCTGTATACAAAGTACAATGATTTATAAGTAACAGGCTTGAATGGGTCGGATGCCTGTATACTGTCCCGGATGTATCCTGGATATATACATCATTGTACCTTCATGGTACCTCATGGTATATAATCAGGAATAGTAAATATAAGTTGATTACAACAGAAATTAATCAATATAGAATAAGATAATTATACTAAATTTATTTATAATGTCCAGTGTAGATTAGAGTGATAAGAAAAATCATGGAGAAAGGAAGGCATTTAAAATGATTTGTGAAAATGAAGCGGTAAAGGATGTACAGATTGCTTACATAGGAGGCGGATCCCGTGGCTGGGCCAGGACCTTTATGACAGACCTGGCCATGGAGCCCAGGCTGGGTGGTACCATACGGTTGTATGATATTGATACAGAGGCAGCCAGGGCCAATGAAATCATTGGAAACCGCCTGTCACAGAGAAAGGAGGCAGCAGGTAAATGGTTATACAGGACCTGTATGAGCATGGAGGAAGCTCTTACAGGAGCTGATTTTGTTGTTATCTCTATCCTTCCTGGAACATTTGACGAGATGGCTGTGGATGTCCACATGCCGGAACGGCTGGGCATATACCAGTCCGTAGGTGATACAGCCGGGCCGGGAGGCATGATGAGAGCGCTCCGTACCATACCTATATATGTACAATTTGCAGAAGCCATCAAACAGTATTCCCCGGATGCTTGGGTCATCAATTATACCAATCCAATGTCTTTGTGCGTAAAGACACTGTACCATGTATTTCCCCAGATAAAGGCATTTGGATGCTGCCATGAAGTTTTCGGCACTCAGAAGGTGTTAAAGGGGTTGGCAGAGGATGTTCTGGGATTAAGAAACATTAACAGGAGGGATATCCATGTCAATGTATTGGGAATCAACCATTTTACCTGGTTTGACTATGCGTCTTACAAGGGAATTGACC
>ERZ773217.1772-NODE-1772-length-15916-cov-29.055230_pt1 | contig 15916 bp, 13 predicted proteins | sample MGYA00580995_ERZ773217 | MGnify/ENA primary metagenome ERZ773217 (study PRJEB29015, sample SAMEA2737772) | human gut metagenome | biome: human gut; feature: human-associated habitat; material: faeces | place: China | collected 2012 ...
CCATTGCCAGAGCGTCGGTCATGGGGTCCAGACCAGCGGAGATGGCGTAGTTGGAATTGATGACAGCGTAGTCCTCGTCCTGCAGGACGTTGGGGACCTGAGCAGCCTCGACCTCATCGACGGTGACGTTCAGGGGGTTCTCCTCGATGTCATTCTTGGTGGCGGTCAGGCCGGCGTCAGCCTTCAGTTTGAAGAAGCCGTTCTTCTCCAGCAGGGTCAGAGCGCGGGCCTCGTTGGTGGTGTCGTTGGGGACAGCGACCTTCACCTTGTCCAGCTTTGCCACAGCGGAAGCAGCCTCAGAAGAAGCGGCAGTGCTGGAAGCAGCAGAGCTTGCGGTGGAAGAAGAGCCGCCGCAGGCGGTCAGGGCAGCAGCAGCGGCTGCAACACCGGTAACTTTCAGAAAATCACGACGAGTAATCATAGTTTTTCCCTCTCTATTATTGGATAAATATAATGTACAGCGGCGGCGCGGCACAGTCCGCGCCAGCCTTGAACGGAAGCATCAAAAAAAGCCCCCGTCCCTGCCAGCCATGCGCTGCACAAGGACGGAGGCCTGAAACTTCCGTGGTACCACCTTGGTTCACAGCATCCTCGCGGACACTGCCTCAAAACTGCGGCAGAATTTTTTCTGCTTACAGCCGGACGCTTTAACGGGCGCACCCGTCGCGGACTAGTGCTCTTGCTCTTCATCCGCGCAGCTCCGAGACCATTTTCAGCTCCCTGTTTCCTGCCCTTTTCCACCTGCCGGGCTCTCTGGTAAGGCTCATGCGAAAGCTTACTCTTCTCTTCACAGCCATTTTTGTGATATTGCGTTTATTGTACTCGCCTCGACGGGATTTGTCAACCCCCTAAAACAAACTTTTTCAGTAGGGAATTGAAGATCCTTCGCCCATGAGACAAAATATGCCCCCGCGCACACAGCGCGGGGGCATATTCAGAAGCGATCTATCAGCCCTGTTCCTGCTGTGCCTTCTTGGCTTCGAGAGCCAGGATGGCGTCGCGGCGGCTCAGGTTGATGCGGCCCTGCTGGTCGATGTCCGTCACCTTGACGACGATGGCATCACCCACAGCAACAACATCTTCCACGCGCTCGACACGCTTGGTGTCCAGCTTGGAGATGTGGACGAGGCCCTCCTTGCCCGGAGCGATCTCGACGAAGGCACCAAAGTTCATCAGACGGGTGACCTTGCCCTTGTAGATAGCACCGATCTCGGGGTCTTCCACGATAGTCCTGATGGTGAAGATGGCGCGCTTTGCGTCCTCCTGATCCACAGCGGAGACGAAGACGTGGCCGTCCTCCTGCACGTCGATCTTGCAGTTGCAGGTGGCGCAGATGTCCTGAATGACCTTGCCGCCCTTGCCGATGACGTCCTTGATCTTATCGGTGGGGATCATCATGCTGAACATCTTGGGGGCCCAGCGGCTCAGTTCGCGGCGGGGCTCTGCGATGACGGGCTTGATGATCTCATCGAGGATGTACAGACGGCCCTTGCGGCACTTCTCGAAGGCCTCGGCGATGATGTCGTAGGTCAGGCCGTCGATCTTAATATCCATCTGGATGGCGGTGATGCCCTTGCGGGTGCCGCCCACCTTGAAGTCCATATCGCCGTGGAAGTCCTCGACGCCCTGAATGTCCAGCATGGTCATCCAGCGGTCGCCCTCGGTGATGAGGCCGCAGGAGATGCCGGCGACGGGAGCCTTGATGGGGACGCCTGCGTCCATCAGAGCCAGCGTGGAGCCGCAGATGGAAGCCTGAGAGGTGGAGCCGTTGGAAGAGAGGACCTCAGACACGCAGCGGATGGTGTAGGGGAACTCTTCCAGAGAGGGCAGCACAGGCACGAGAGCGCGCTCCGCCAGTGCGCCGTGGCCGATCTCGCGGCGGCCGGGGCTGCGGGGTGCGCGGGCCTCGCCGACGGAGTACGGCGGGAAATTGTAGTGATGGATGTAGCGCTTGGTCTGCTCGTCGGTCAGGTCATCCATGAGCTGGTTGTCCTTGGTGCCGCCGAGGGTGCAGGTGGTGAGCACCTGGGTCTGGCCGCGGGTGAACATACCGGAGCCATGCACACGGGGCAGGATGCCTACTTCTGCGGCCAGCGGGCGGATTTCGTTGATGCCGCGGCCATCCACGCGCTTGCCCTCGTCCAGCAGCCAGCGGCGGACGACGTACTTCTGCATCTTGTAGCTGACGAGGTCGAGGTCGGCCTCGGTCAGGTCGGGGTACTCCTCGGCGATCTTGTCCATGATGGGCAGCAGAGCGGCATCACGCACATTCTTGTCGTCGGTATCCATGGCGGACTTGAAGTCGTCGAGATACTTCTCCTTGATGGCGTGGAACACGTCCATATCGAGGCCCACGACCTGGAAATCGATCTTCGGCTTGCCGCGCTCGGCCACGATGCCGTTGATAAAGGTGATGATCTTCTTGATCTCCACGTGAGCAGCCTTGATGGCGTTCAGCATGGTGTCCTCATCGACCTCATTGGCACCGGCCTCGATCATGACGATCTTGTCCATGGTGGCGGCGACGGTCAGGGCCAGGTCGCTCTTCTTGCGCTGCTCCTGAGTGGGATTCAGGACGATCTCGCCGTCCACCAGACCCACCTGCACGCCGCCGATAGGGCCGTTCCAGGGGATCTCGGACACAGCGGTGACCAGAGAAGCGCCGATCATGCCGGCGATCTCAGGGCTGCAGTCGGGGTCAAGGCTCATGACGGTCATGGTGATGCAGACGTCGTTGCGCATCTCCTTCGGGAACAGCGGGCGCATGGGACGGTCCACGACGCGGCTGGTCAGGATGGCGCGCTCGCCGGGGCGGCCCTCACGGCGCATGAAGCTGCCGGGGATGCGGCCTGCGGCGTAGAGCTTTTCCTCGTACTCCACGTTCAGGGGGAAGAAATCGACGCCCTCGCGGGGCTTGGGGCTCATGACCACGTTGCACATCACGCAGGTCTCGCCGTAGCGGATGAGGGCGCTTGCGTTGGACAAGCCGCACATCTTGCCCATCTCCACCTTGAAGGGGCGGCCTGCCAGCGTAGTCTCGTAAACTTTGAAGTTGTCAAAGTTTTCTTTGCGGGAACCAAATTCGATTGCCATTTGGTTTGCCTCCTTATGTCCGTTTGATATTCCAAAAGGCTGCCCGCCGCGCATCATAGCAATAAATCCAGCGTCCGTGCCGCTTCGCACAGGCGTTCGATTTACTGCTGCAACACGCAGCAGCGGCCTATTTGTTCCAGTGCCTGGGATACAAGGGAAAATCCAACATAAAAGAGCAAAGGGCAGGCACCATTTGCGGTACCTGCCCTCTGTTTTCTATTACTTACGCAGACCCAGAGTTGCGATCAGAGCACGGTAACGCTCGATGTCCTTCTTCTGGAGGTAGGCCAGCAGATTGCGGCGGCGGCCAACCATCTTCATCAGACCACGGCGGCTGTGGTGATCGTTAGGGTTCTTCTTCAGGTGCTCGTTCAGCTCGTTGATGTGAGCGGTCAGCAGAGCGACCTGGACTTCGGGAGAGCCAGTGTCCTTCTCGGTCAGAGCGACTTTGGCCATAACTTCCTGCTTGTTCATAGTAACAGTACCTCTTTATAAAATTTTTATTTGCCAGCGACACAGCAGCGGGAAAACGGTACTCCCGAGTGGGCATACTCCCAGCCCCGTATCGCGGTAACAGGGTTAGTATAACAGAAACCAACGTAAAAAGCAAGAAAAATTTTTACAGATCCGCAAAAATGAGGATGTTGTTTTCCTGTCAGATCATGTTATAATCTGTCTATTGTAATAAAGAGGTAGATCAAATGACACATTGCTTTTCCCGCCGCAGCTTCCTCAAAGGAAGCGCAGCCGCCGCAGCGGCCCTCACCAGCCCGCTCCTCCCGGCTGATGCGGCTTCTTCTGAAACCGAAAACGGCCTGTTCTCCCCTGTCTCTGCTTTCTGCCAGACCCAGTACGGCCCGGTGAAGGGCAGAGAGGGCGAAAACGGTCAGCTCTGCTGGTACGGCATCCCCTACGGTGCCGCGCCCACGGGTGAAAGCCGCTGGACAGCGCCGCAGGAGCCAGCCTGCTGGCACACAGTGCGGGACTGCACCAGCCCCGCCCCGGCGGCCTACCAGTACACCACTTTCCCCCTCGGCACCGAGGACTGCCTGACACTGGACATTTATTCCTCCGCCGAGGCCAAAAAGCGGCCCGTCCTCGTCTATCTGCATGGCAGCGCCGCCACAGGCTCATCTCTCGAGCTGCCCGGCAGCGAACTCGTGCGGGACGCGGGCTGCGTCTTTGTCGCACTCAACTACCGGCTGGGGCTGTTCGGGTGGAACTGCCTGCCCGCCCTCACTGCCGACCCGGACGCCACCGGAAACTTTGCCCTGCTGGACATCGCCCGGGCGCTGGACTGGGTGCGGGACAACATCCGCCGCTTCGGCGGCGACGCCGACAACATCACCCTTTGCGGCTTCTCTGACGGCGGGCGGATGGCAGCGGCCCTTGCGGGCAGCCCGCTCTTCCGTGGGCGCTTCCAGAAGGCCGCCGCCATCTCCGGCGGGCTGTCCCTCGCCGACCCGGACGCCGCCGCCCAGAAGCTGGCCGAAAATTTCGCGCCGCTGGCCGTGGAAGACGGGCGGTCCGCTGACACGGCTTCCGCCGCCGAATGGCTGCTGACGCCGGGGGCGGACGTCCGGGAATGGCTCTGCGGCCTCGAACCGGCCCGCATTGCCGCCCTCGGCAAACCAACCATCCTCTACGCAGACGATGTAGTGCTCTCCCGGGGCGCCCGGAGTGCTGTTTCCCTCCTGCTGTTCAGCAGCGCCACTGAATTCAGCGGCTTTGTCCGGGACGACCTGCGGCCCGCTTCCAGCGCGGCCCGGGCCTATGCCGTAAAATACGGCTCAGCCCTCTGCCGCTGGAGCAGCACCGAAGCTGTCGCCGAAGCGCTGGGCGGCAGTGCTCCGGTCTGGCTTGGCCTCATCGACTACGGCGGGACCGACAGTCAGACGGCTATCCCGGGCCTCGGCTCTTTCCACGGCCTGCCGCTGGCGCTCTTCTCGTCCGAAAGCAGCTATTCTGCCTGTGCTGATTTGTCTTCAGCCGGTGCGAAGGCCCTTTCGGCCCAGCTGAAGCAGGCGCTTGCCAGTTTCATGACCAGCGGTTCCCCGGGCTGGGACGCCTGGACACCGCGAGACCGCGACGCCCTCCACTTCGATGCCGACAGCGAAACCGCCTGCATCACCCTCAACTCCTACCCGGATACCCAGGAAAGTATCCGTGCCGCCATGGCCGCAGACACGTCCCTCTCCGCCGCCGAAAAGGAAACGGTGGAGCACCTCTATTTTTCCGGTTTCTCTTTCTGACGAAGCAAAAACGCACCTCACCGATCGCTTTCATTGGTGAAGTGCGTTCTTGTTTTATTCAGCGGATGATGCCGCCCACAGCCTTTTTGATCTCGGCTTTGTTCTGATACATCGCAGCGTCAGCTTCCATGAACAGCTCGTCCGCCGTCATGGTGCGGCCTGCCTGCATGGCATAGCCCACTGCGATGGAGACGGGATACTCTTCCTTCGCATCCCACTCCGCACACAAGTTCCGGAGCTTTTCGACTGCTGCCTTCACAGCGTCCTCATCCGCCGCAGTCGCAATGACCGCGAACTCGTCGCCGCCGATGCGGAAGCAGTCCTCAGCCCGGTAAAAGGCCTCCCGGATGCAGCGGGCTGCACAGCAGAGCAGTTCGTCACCGGCACGGTGGCCGTATTGGTCGTTGGTCTGCTTGAGCCAGTTGACGTCCATAACGATGTAGGTCCAGTCCGTGCGCTCGGGCCAGCGGGACTTCATATACTTGAAGGCCGTATAGTTGAAAAGCCCGGTCAGCGAGTCGACGTAGGCCAGATTTTTGTAGTTTTCCAGCTGGGCCTGTTCGTCGATGACCTGCCGGATGCGGTGGAGCACGATGCGGCCCAGCATCACCAGAAATCCCAGCAGACCGGCGCAGTAGCACACGGCGTAAGTCCGGTCCCGGTAGCCGCTGTAGAAGGTCGCCAGCGCAAGCAGAGTACCCGCTGCCAGCGCGCCGAAAGCCAGCAGGATGTTCCTCACCTCGCCGCTGTGGTTCTTTTTATAGGAGACCATGAGGGTATGGAATGCTGCCAGAATGCTGGCAATGACGGTGATATGAATGGGCATGAGCAGCCACAACATGGGCTGTCCGGCCAGCAGCCAACCCGCAGCGTCTGCTGCCAGCAGTACCAGCGCAGCCATCTGCGGGAGGCGGATGAGCCAGCCATCATTCTTTACGGTGCAGCGGATGAATTCCAGCACGAAAGGCACTGTGAGGCTGAAGGTGACCAGTGAGACGAACACGACGAGATTCGCCCTGTCCGTCACCAGTGCCAGCAGCTCGGAATCGGTCAGCGCCCAGATGCCGACGTCCAGCATCAGCCCGATCATCACCCGGGTCTGATGGCAGACCTCCGGAGTGAAGATGCTGCGCATCGTCACCATCAGAACGCCAAGCTCCACGGCGCAGAGGACGCAGAGCAGGAAGAACGCCAGTGCATAAAGGCTGCGCCTGAAGTAATAGCTGCTCAGTTTCGTCTGGGTGGCCAGCACCGGCTCGCTGCTCAGCATCGTGCTGAGGGCCGACGGCTCCGCACAGTGGAGCACCAGCGTCTTTCCGGCTGCGCCCTCCGGCAGAGCAGCAAAGAGCCGCATTTCTGCCGGGCCGCTGTCCGGGTCATAGGTATAGAACGCCGTCTCCTTGCCGTCCGCTGCCCGCAGCCCGAGGCTGAACTTCTGCTTCGTGCCGCGGATGCTCAGCATCAGGCTTTCCCCCATGCTTTCCGGAATGTCATACACGGCCTGCTGGTCTGTTTCCAGCGTCCAGCTGTCGTTCAGTTCCTGCAGACTGCCCTGTACCAGTGTGCGGTGAGGGTCTTCCTGAACACGACAGGAGTCTGCCACCCCCAGAAGGACCAGCAGCGCCACCAGCCAGACCAGGATGCGCAGACACCATTTCTGTTTTGTTTTTTTTCATAAAGTTCACTCCGCAAAGTATTCCTGCGCGCGCTGGGCTGCGTGGTCGATGCACTCGCGCAGCTCATCCAGCGTGTCGAACTTTTTGCTGGGGCTGAGGTAGGCGTGGAACTCCACCACCGGGTCGGTGCCGTAAAGGTCGCCGGTAAAGCCCGGGATGAAGGTCTCGCAGGTCACCTTGCTCTCGTCGCTGTTGACGGTGGGCCGGGTGCCAAGGCCGGTGGCCGAGGGGTACCACCTGTCCCCTATCCTGGTGCGGGTGATATAGATGCCGTACCGGGGCAGCTGGAAGCCCTGCGGGTAGAGCTGGTTGATGGTCGGCACGCCCAGCGTCCGGCCAAGGCCCGCCCCGTGATGCACCGTGAAGCGGATGGCGTAGGGCATCCCCAGCATGGCATTGGCCGCTGGGATGTCACCGCCTTCCAGCGCGGTGCGGATGCGGGTGGAGGAAACAGGCTTCTCCTCAAACTGCGCCATCGGCAGGACGACTACCTCCACGCCCAGCGGCTCGCAGAGCTGACGCAGCAGCTCCGGTGTGCCTGCCGCCCTGGCACCGAAGGTGAAGTTCTCGCCGCAGAACAGCGCCCGGGCGTTGCAGTCCCGGATGATGCCCAGCACGAACTGCTCCGGCGTCATGGCCTTGATCTCCTCGAAATCAGGGCAGAGATAGTGCTCCACGCCGAGGCTGGCGATGAGGGCGTGCTTGTCCTCGGTGGAGAGCAGGCGCTTGCCCTTCATCTTGTTTTCGGTGGGCAGGCGGAAGGTGAACACCGCCGGTGCCGCGCCGTGGGCCTTGGCCCACTCCACTGCGCCATTGATGACCGCGCGGTGGCCGATGTGGATGCCGTCAAAAAAGCCCATTGCCACAGCAGAGCCGTGGGCACCGCCCAGCGCAAGCGGCGCAAGCTGTGAATAGATCTGCATGAATGTTCTTTAATTCCTCTCTACAAAGAGTTTTTCGACCTTGAGCACGCCGCCGGTGATGTTCGCAAGGCCCAGGAACTGACCCTCGGCATTGCGGACACGGTAGCGGCCATCTGCCGCCGGGTAACGACTGGTGGGGCAGCCGTTGTACAGGTGCTGCTCCACCCTTGGCTCTACCACCAGCAGAGGCAGGCTCTCAAACACGCTCTCCACCGGCAGCATCAAAGCCTGCAGTGCCTCGGGGCCTGCGTCCTTTGCCGCCTGTATCTCTTCCAGCGTGTGGGCGTCGGCCTCGGTGTAGACACCCGCCGTCGTGCGGCGCAAAGCGCTCATGGTGCCTTTCTGGCCCATAGCGGCGGCAATGTCCTCCAACAGAGTGCGGATATACGTTCCCTTGGAGCAGCGGACGGTGAGGACGTATTCGTTCTCCACCGGGCTGCCGCCGTACCGGATGTCCAGTATCTCGATGGGGCGGGCCTTCCGCTCCACCGTGACGCCCTCGCGGGCCAGCTTATAGAGGGGCTGGCCGTTGATCTTAACAGCCGAGTACATGGGCGGCGTCTGCATCTGGGGGCCGAGGAACCGGGGCAGAACAGCCAGCAGTTCCTTCTCCCCCGCCGTCACCGGGGCTGTTTCCAGCACGGTGCCGGTGATGTCGCCGGTGTCGGTCTGCATCCCCAGCCGCAGCCGGGCGCAGTAGGTCTTGGTGTGGTCGAGCTGAAGGTCCACGGCCTTGCTGGCCCCGCCGCAGAACACCGGCAGAACGCCGGTGGCCATGGGGTCCAGCGTACCGCTGTGACCCAGCTTGCGGGTACCGAGGATGCCGCGCAGCTTGGCGATGACGTCAAAGCTGGTCCACTTCATCGGCTTATCTACGATAAGGATGCCCTGCATCAGCTTTCCTCCTGCGTCTCGGGGCGGTCGAGTTCCGCCTCCACTTCGGCCAGAATGGCGCTCTTGGCGTTGTCGAGGTTGCCCAGCAGCTCACAGCCCGCTGCGCGGGTGTGGCCGCCGCCGCCCAGACGCCGTGCGATGGCGCAGGCGTCCACGCCCTTGGCGGCGCGCACGCTGATGCGGTAGCTGCCGCCGGGCTGCTGACGGAGCAGCAGGCCCACTTTGACCCCCTCGATGCTGATGGGCAGGCTGGTCAGCTCTTCCAGGTCAGCCGGGTCCACGCCGCTCTGCTCTATCTCGTCCCGGGTCAGATACATCAGGGCGCAGCGGCCCTCAAGATGATATTCCAGATGGTTGCGGGCGATACGCTCCGCCTCCATCCGCTCCCGGGGCTTGGTGTCGAAGAGCAGGGTGTTCAACTCCTCCACCTGCGCACCGGCCAGAATGAGCTTTGCAGCCACGAGGTGGGTGTTGGCAGTGGTGGAAGAGAACCGGAAGCAGCCGGTGTCAGTAGCGAGGCCGGTGTAGAGGCAGTTGGCGATGAGGGGGGTGATCTCCACGCCCATCTCGCTGATGACCTCATACAGAAGCTCTGCCGCTGCGGCCGCATTGCCGTCCAGCAGGGTGAAATCCGCATAGCCGCTGTTGCCCGTGTGGTGGTCGATGCAGAGATCGACGTGGCGGGTATACTGCGGCACACCGTTGTTTTCACCAAAGAGCTGCACGCTGGCAACATCCACGGCCACAACGGTCTTGGGCTCAAACTCGCCCCGGAACGGCACCGGTGCGGTAAAGCTGTAGCGGGAAGGCACTGCATCGGAGCAGAGGACAGCTGCCGTCTTGCCCAGCGCCTTGAGCGCGTGGCAGAGGGCGCTGCCGCAGCCGATGGTGTCGCCGTCCGGGTTTTTATGACACAGGACCAGAATGTTGTCCGCAGCACAGAGGCGCTCGGCCATCTGCTGCACATTGAGCTGTTCTGTCATTTGATGGATCCATCCTTTCCGCAGCGCTGGATTTATTCCTCGGTCTCGGCAGGCTGAGAGTCCTCAGCATCGCCGTTCACATTCAGCGTGCGGAGCAGCTCGTTGATGTGGGCTGCATAGGCGGCACCGTCGTCCTCCACAAAGATGAAGCGGGGTGCCTTGCGGATGTGCATTTTCTTGCTCACTTCGGTGCGCACATGGCCTGCGGCGCGGTTCAGGGCCTCGATGGCGGGTTTGGGGCCGTCCTCACGGCCCATCACGCTCACATAGACCTTCGCCACGTCCAGGTCGGGCGTCACATCCAGCCGGGTGACGGTCAGCAGACCGCCCTCCAGCCGCGGGTCTTTCAGCCGTCCGATGATGGCGATGAGCTCACGCTTCATGTCCTGCGCCAGACGGCCCATATTTTTCTGAGACATAGTTTCTCCTCTGAAAAGCCCGTTATCACCGCCCGGGGGCGGTGATAACAGCAGCTTCAACTCTTAGTCGCGGTATTCTTCCATCTTGAAGGCCTCGTAGACGTCGCCTTCCTTGACGTCGGCAAACTTTGCCAGAGTGACGCCGCACTCGTAGCCCTCGGCCACTTCCTTGGCGTCGTCCTTGAAGCGCTTCAGAGATGCGATCTCGTCCTCCGTGATGACGATGCCGTCACGGACGACACGCACCTTGCTGTCGCGGGTGATCTTGCCATTGGTGACACGGCAGCCTGCGACGGTGCCGACGTTGGAGATCTTGTAGACCTGACGGACCTGCAGCTCGCCCAGAGACACCTCGCGGAACTTGGGAGCCAGCATACCCTTCATAGCGTCGGTGACGTCGTTGATGGCGTCATAGATGACGCGGTACATACGCATCTCGACCTTGGTGGCAGCGGCCTCTTCCTTCGCCACGTTGTCGGGGCGGACGTTGAAGCCGATGATGATGGCGTTGGATGCGTCGGCCAGGTCAACGTCGGACTTGCTGATGGCACCGACACCGGCGTGGATGACGCGGACGCGGACCTCGTCGTTGGAGATCTTCTCGAGGCTCTGCTTGACGGCCTCGGCGGAGCCCTGGACGTCAGCCTTGACGACGATGGCCAGCTCCTTCATATCGTTCTGAGCCATCTGGCTGAACAGGTTATCCAGAGTGACCTTCTGGAAGGCGGAGAACTGCTTTTCCTTGGCGGCAGCGATGCGCTGCTCGGCCAGCTCACGGGCCAGACGCTCGTCCTCGACGGCCTCGAACAGGTCGCCGGCCTCAGGCACAGCGGTCAGACCGGTGATCTCCACAGGAGTGGAGGGGCCGGCGTCGTTCAGCAGGATGCCCTTGTCGCTGCGCATGGTACGCACACGGCCCACGGCGGTACCGGCGATGATGACATCGCCGGAGTGGAGGGTGCCGTTCTGCACCAGAATGGTGGCGATGGGGCCCTGGCCCTTGTCCAGACGAGCCTCGACAACAGCGCCCTTGGCACGGCGGTTGGGGTTAGCCTTCAGCTCCATGACCTCAGCTTCCAGAGCGATGCGCTCCAGCAGGTCGTTGATGCCCATGCCGGTCAGAGCAGAGACGGGGATGCAGGCGACATCGCCGCCCCAGTCCTCGGTGATGATGCCGTACTTGGTCAGGCCCTCCATCACGCGCTCGGGGTTGGCGGTGGGCTTATCCATCTTGTTCATGGCCACGATGAGCTTGACGTTGGCGGCCTTGGCGTGGTTGATGGACTCGACCGTCTGGGGCATGATGCCGTCATCGGCGGCGACGACCAGAACTGCAATATCGGTCATGTTGGCACCGCGGGCGCGCATGGAGGTGAACGCCTCGTGGCCCGGGGTATCAAGGAAAGTGATGAGGCTGTCGTTGACCTTGACCTGATATGCACCGATGGCCTGGGTGATGCCGCCGGCCTCGCCTGCGGTGACGTTGGTCTTGCGGATAGCGTCCAGGATACTGGTCTTGCCGTGGTCAACGTGGCCCATGACGCAGACGACCGGAGGACGGGTGACGAGATCGTCCTGAGAATCCTCCTCCTGGGTGAACAGGCGCTCCTCGATGGTGACGTGGACTTCCTTCTCGACCTTGGCGTGGAACTCCTCGGCCACCAGAGCGGCGGTATCGAAATCGATGATGTCGTTGATGGCATGCATCTCGCCCATCTGCATGAACTTGGCGATGACCTTGCCGGCCTGCTGCTTCAGGCGGGCAGCCAGCTCACCGACGGTGATCTCATCGGGGATGAGGACCTTCAGCTGCGCATTGCGGGCCTTTTCCAGCTGGATGCGCTGCAGACGCTCGAACTCAGTCTCGCGCTTGCCCTTCTGGAACTGCTGGCGCTGGCGCTGGCCGCGCTGGGTGAACTTCTGCTTGTTGCCCTGGGGGGTGGGCTTGCGGCGGTTCTCGGTGTTCTTGGTGGAGGCCAGATCGTCGTAACGGGCGTCGAAGCGGTCCACGTTCATATCGACGGTGCGGGTATCGACGGTGACCTGATTGTCCTCGCGGCGGACAGAGACGGACTGAGCGGAAGCTGCAGTAGCCTTTGCGCCGGTCTCACGGGCCAGCTCGCTCAGAGAGACGGTCTTCTCCTCGCGCTTCTTGTGCTGCTCGTTCTTCTTGTTGTTTTGCTTGGCAGCGGGCTTTGCCTCGGCCATTGCGGGCTCAGCCTTGGGAGCCTTGGGAGCCTCGGGCTTCTTTTCGGCCTTGGGCTCTGCCTTCTTCTCGGCGGGCTTCGGCTCAGCCTTGGGAGCCTTGGCGCTGTTCAGGAACTCGTCCAGGCTCTTGACGCTGTTGTCCTTGCTGAACTTCTCCAGCAGGTAGTTCAGCTCGTTCTCCTCCAGAGTGGAGCTGTTCTTCTTGCCGGTGCTGCCCATGGCGTTCAGCTCGTCGAGGACCTTCTTGGCAGAGATGTTCAGGTCCTTTGCAAAATCGCTCACTTTATATTTTACGATCATTCGCTCATATCCTCCTCAGTTTGAATCGCTCCGCACGCCGTCAGCCGGTCAAAGCAGAGTTTGGCGAGGTTGCGGTCGGTGACGGCATAAATGGCCACCGGTTTGCGGCTGATGTCAGCCAGCTTATCCTGTGTCAGCGGCATGGGGATGACGTCCACCATATCGCCCACAGCGTAGTTGAGCCGCTGCACGGTCTTGGGGCTGGCGTCGGATGCAGTCATCACGAGCCATGCCTTACCCTTGACGACGGCGTCTTCCACCGCGTCAAAGCCCATGGTCAGAGCGCCCGCCTTGCGGCAGAGGCTCACGGCCTGGAACAGGGCCTCATTCGGCTCAAGGGCCGGTTTTGCGGGGGCGTTATGCTTCTTTGCCATCGCGGTCGGCCTCCTTTTCTGCTTCCACACTGGCCAGCTGCTGGGCCAGTGCATCGTATACCTCGGCGGGGACCGGCTGCTCAAAGCAGCGCTCCAGCGCCTTCTTCTTTTTTGCCTTTGCAAGGCAGGCGGCATCCGGGCAGAGGTAAGCACCGCGGCCGGGCTTCTTGCCCACGGGGTCGATGCTGATCTCTCCGCTGGGTGCGCGCACCACACGCACCAGTTCCTTCTTGGGGCGGCTGGTCAGGCAGCCGATGCACTGGCGGGCAGGGATCTTCTTTTGTGCCATCCGGTTTTCCCTCCTTCGGCAGGTGTTCCGCGCTTATTCTGCGGCGGTGTCTTCGGTCTTCTCAGCCTCGGCAGCCTTCGGCTCTTCCTCGCCGTAGTAGCCGCTCTCGGGGCGGATGTCGATGTTGTAGCCGGTCAGGCGGGCGCACAGACGGGCGTTCTGGCCCTTGTTGCCGATGGCAAGGCTCAGCTGCTGGTCCGGCACGGTCACGCGGCAGGAGCGGGTCTCGCCGGGCAGCAGCTCGACCTTGACCACCTTTGCGGGGCTGAGAGCTGCGGAGATGAACTCGGAGATGTCCTCGCTCCACTTCACGATGTCGATCTTCTCGCCGCCCAGCTTCTCGACGACAGCGGCCACACGGTCGCCGTGGGGGCCGATGCAGGCAGAGACGGGGTTGACGTTGGCGTCCTTGGACCAGACAGCCATCTTGGTGCGGGCGCCGGCCTCGCGGCTGATGGCCTTGACTTCGACGGTGCCGTCGTAGATCTCAGGCACTTCCAGCTCGAACAGGCGCTTGACGAGGCCGGGGTGGGTGCGGCTGATCATGACGCGGGGGCCGCGCTCGCTTGCCACGACATCCACGATGTAGACCTGCAGCATCTGGCCCTCGGTGTAGACCTCGCCGGGGACCTGCTCGTTGCGGGGCAGGATAGCCTCGCCGCCCTTGCCCAGATCGAGGGCAACGATGCCCTTCTCGGGGTCAACGCGGGTGACGGTAGCCTGCACGATGTCGTGGGCGCGGGACTGGATCTCGCTCAGCTGCTGGCTGCGCTCAGCCTCACGGATGCCCTGACGGATGACGTGCTTTGCGGTCTGGGCTGCGATGCGGCCAAAGTCCTTGGTCTTGAGGGGGGTCACGACGCGGTCGCCCACCTGATAGCTCTTGCGGATGTGCTGAGCCTCGGTGATGCCGATCTCGCTGTGCTCGTCGTACCAGTCCTCATCGGCCACGACGTCCTGGATGAGGGCGACGTTGAACTTGCCGGTGTTGGGGTCGATCTCGACCATGACGTGGTCGTCCTCGACCTCGTAGTTCTTCTTCACGGCGATGACGATAGCAGCCTTGATCTTTTCGATCAGGTACTCCGCGGTAATGCCGCGCTCGTGCTCCAGCATGGAGAGAGCTTCAAAAAATTCGTTGTTCGCTGCTGCCATTTTTCGGGTTCCTCCTAGATTATAATGGTATCTTTTCTCGATTCATCTTTGGCTCTCCCTCTGGGAGAGCTGGCGCGGAACGCGCCTGAGAGGGCTGTTCTTAATCAAACAGATGTTCGTCATCACAGAGATGGACGCCGGATGCAGCGTTCACCTCAAAGCTCACCGGGCCGTTCTCCGTCTCGACCGTGACGGTGCTGCCCTCGCGGCCTTTCAGGATGCCGGCAAACTCGCGCACGCCGTCGGCGGTGGGGCGGATGAGCTTGACGCCGATCTTCTCGCCCTTGAGTGCCTCGTAGTGCTCCGGGCGGGTCAGCTTGCGGCCAAGACCGGGGCTGCCCACCTCGAGATAATAGCTCTGGTCGATGGGGTCTGCCTCATCGAGGATGGGGTCCAGCGCGTGGGACACTTCGGCACAGGTGTCGGTGTCCATGGTGCCGTCCTTGTCGATGAGCACACGGAGATACCAGTCCGGCCCTTCCTTCTCAAAGACCACATCCCACAGGCGCAGGCCCATGCCCTCCACGACGGGGCGGACAAGCGCTTCGACTCTCTGGGCGGTGTTGCCGCCAGACTGCTTCGCCATAAAAAACCTCCAAACAAACAAGAAAAGCGGACCTTGCGGCCCACTTTCCAATAAAACTATAGCGTACTACTAGAATATAGCATACTCTTGCGGATTATGCAAGCTTTTTCGTGAAAAATCCTCTTCTCACAGCACCCAGACGCCGTCGCGGAACAGCTCCACGGTGCGGCCGTCGCGGCACTTGCCGGTGATATGGCTGTCCTCGGCACCCACCATGACGTCCTCGTGGATGGCGGACTGGTTCATGCCCCGGGCCAGCAGCTCGTCCTTGCTCAGGCGGGTGCCGTTCTCGGTGGTGCCGGGATAGCTGGCACCAAAGGCGATGTGACAGGCGGCGTTCTCATCGAAGAGGGTGCTGTAGAACAGCGCGCCGCTGCGGTTGATGGGGCTGGACGCCGGCACCAGCGCCACTTCGCCGATGCTCCGTGCGCCCTCGTCGGTGTCCAGCAGCCGGCCCAGAAGCTCCGCGCCCTCGTCTGCACCGTGCTCCACGACGCGGCCATCCTTGAAGGTGACATGGAAGCCCTTGATGAGCTGGCCGTTGAAGACGTAGGGTTTCGTGCCGTAGACGATGCCGTTCACCTTGTCCTTGTGGGGGGCGGTGAAGACCTCTTCGGTGGGGATGTTGGGCAGGAAGACCACGCCCTTTTCGCTGACGCTGGCGGCACTCTCCCAGGTGGCCTTGTCGGCGATGCCCACGGTCAGGTCGGTGCCGTTGCTGCTCTCGAAATGGACGCTCTCGAGGTCGAGGGCGTTCATCTTGT
>ERZ773217.1776-NODE-1776-length-15888-cov-4.525169_pt1 | contig 15888 bp, 20 predicted proteins | sample MGYA00580995_ERZ773217 | MGnify/ENA primary metagenome ERZ773217 (study PRJEB29015, sample SAMEA2737772) | human gut metagenome | biome: human gut; feature: human-associated habitat; material: faeces | place: China | collected 2012 ...
TTTTAACCATCGGCCGCAGAGCGCGGGACTAGGATCTGCATCCCGCGGTGCCTGTACATTCTCGACCAACGTAGTCCCCAAAACGACGGACTGAGGCTAGTCAACTAGAGGCTTTTTCAAGCCTCGGCCTTTAGGCCGGGGTAGTTGACTTAACCTTAAGAAGCGGATAGAACAGGCTCAGGATGCTCACCGGCTTTTGCTTCCGAGTCCGATCCTTTTTGTGCAACCGACTTATCTTCAGAAATCGGTTCCTGCGGTGAATTGCTCAAAGCTTCTTTCTCTTTTTCCGGTAATGTTTCAGATGTCGGCTCTTCCTGTACTTCTTTTGCTTGTTCCGAAACCTCCGATGTTTCATCATCCTCGGCAGATTTCTCTTCTTCAGCACGTCTCTGGGCCCGTCGTTCTTGTTTCAACCGTTCTTGTTCCTCTCGTTTTTTCATTCGTTCATCACGCTCTTCTCCAACTTCACGGCGAGTTTTTGCGATAATGCGGGAAATATTCGACGCCATCGCACGAAAACTTTTTTCCCAGTTGGCTGTAGCTTCAGCGCGTTTGACAGAACTTAATGATCCAGCGAGCCAAAGAGCTTCTACCTTCATGCAAATCCTATCGACCAGCAGTACAGCCTCGATAAGAGTCTTAAAAGACGGACAGGTACGATTCACTTCGACATCCTGCTTTGCGAACTCCACCTTCGGCAACTCTAAATTTTTAATCTGGTCGTTGATGGTTGCGAGCTGTTCTTGAGCTCGATTCTTGAGGTCACTCAAATCTTTATTGACAACATCTTCAACCGATTGAAATTCTTTAGCAGACATATTTCCTGCCAGCCTGTCTTGGAGCAAGCGCAAATCTGAAGACAGATGTGAACAAACATTCCAAATTCGGACACCGGTTCGAGTTTGAAGCGTAAATTTTTCAAGGATTACTGACCCCATTGGTACAGCGATACCTTGTGTGCGGTTGGTATTTTGCTTCCGACGAGGGCTGTTACCAGGGCGGGAGCCTTTTTCTTCGGGCATATTTTTCTCCTATAGCGATAGAGAATGAGTTGAGCAGCAGATCTTTAAGACCTGCATCTTTTAATGTAAGGTTCGCATCCGACGGACTCTGCAACGATCTTCTTTAAAATGGCAGGTTTTGTGACGACACAAAAAAAGGGACCCCGAAGGATCCCTTTTTTGTCACTATAGGAAAAATACTAAAGTAGGAAACCCTCCGGCTTGTAACTTGCCGAAGAAATCATTTCCAACCTCTCTTTATCGTCACTCCACATACTCAAACGAGTCATGGTATCGGTGACAAAATCGCGCAACGGACTTTGTTGCGCATCCCAATCTTCCGCCGATTGAACGACAGAAGCCAAAGGCGTTACCTCATTCCGTAGAGTCGTAAGTTCAGGAAACTCATAGCTCCAACGGCCAAGGCTCGTACAAATAGTACGAACTTTTGGATAAATAAGGCCAAATCGCTTTTCTTTCAAGCATTCCAAAACTTCCGAGGCCCTTGTTGCATTCAGCTCTTTTATAACGCGTAGAGCATCCTCTCTGCCAAATATCGTCGTCCATTTTCTAAATTTGCAACCTTTGACGAGATATTCAGAAAGATTTTGCTCTTCTGTCTGCAACAAAAAACTTGACGCCTCGAATAACAGATCTATAAATTTCTTTTTCTGTTTATCAAGAAAGTGCTCAACCTTTTTGATATTAAATTCAGTTGTTAGATAACAACTGTTCCCGTCAAAGAAATCGCCTTTTTGTCGCATGAAGTCAAAAACTTGATTTCTATGCGTTCGGAGATCTGTAAGTGCAGCCGTCGGAATGTTCTTTTCTCGAACTATAAAGCCCGAATCACTTGTTTGAACGGTCCCGTTCGGGAGGCTGTAGTTCAATAACACCAAAAATACCATTTAGGTGCTCCTGTAAAAAAGGGGCACCTTCCCCTTGGGGTCAATGCCCCACGGGGTTGGTAATCAGTGATACTGGACATAATCGAGGTCGATTATGTCTCCCGTCTCACCGTCTTGTATAAAAACCAAGCGCCAGGAAGCGCTCACGCTAATGGCGTACTTCCTATTGCTTAATTTATGTTTCCTCTTTTCTAAAATCTCATGAATCTGACGAGATCTTTTGAGAAGAGGCAACGGGACGCAGATCAACTCAATCAATATATGAACAAGCTTTTCCGCATCCGCGCTCCTGATTCCGGAAGTGTCTCCTGTTTGGATAAACTTCTTTAATCCTTTATGCCGGACGGAACGTATTCTCATACAGCCGCCTTAGCATTTGCTTTGGCTCTGCGGCAAACATTCAAAACGACAAGATTGTCGTTTATCAGATTTGCCAGGGCCTTAAGAACAGGATCGTCAACCATCGGAATATCCGGTGGATTGTCAATCCCGATAAAAAACAAGTCACGCATTTCATGACTTTGATCTTGCAGCGCTTCAACCGCCAAATCCACCGGTAAAGCGGCAAATTCTTCAAGTTGCTTTCGCTGTAATTCAACGTACTTTCTCACTTCTTTGTAGTCCATAGTGAACTCCATAAAAAAGCGAGACTTTGCCCCTACGGGGCCAAGCCCCGCAGGGTTAAAAATCAAAGATCAGATCGGAAATGAATCAGGTCCGAACATCAAAAGATGATCGTTCCAGTCAACTCCACGTTGGTCTTCTTTTAAGTTTTCTTCAGGCAAAAACACAAAAGCTCGGATTCCCGAGGCTTTCAATCTTTGCTTGAGTTTGTTTGCGGCTTCCTGTCCAGTAAAGGACTTGTCTTTATCGGCAAATATGCAGACGGTTTTAACGGTTGAAGGGATCTCAATCGTTTCCAATCCGTGAGCACTAATTGCCGACCAACACGGAAAGCCGGTAGCAGTTACAACTGACAGCGCGGTTTCGATACCCTCCGCAACGCAAAGAACATCAGAGGGCTCGTTTCCAAGATGGATAGCGCAACCGTTGACGCTCCGGTCAAAGGGAATTGGCATCAGTTTTTTCGGGCAGGAAATAGAAGCTTTTTTTCCTTCTTGCGTGAGAAAAGTTCGATGCAGCGTAATTGCCGCACCTTCCTTATCCCTTACAAGAGCTATAAAGCCCGGGAAACTGGAAACCTTTCCGTCCTCATCGACGTAACTCATCTGAGGTACGTACCGAAGATCAGACAGATTGATCGGATTAAATTCCGCTTCTTTAATTCCTCTGTTACGAAGATAAAGAGAGGCAGGATTATTTCCGCTCAAGGCCAGCGGTTCCGAACTTTTCCAAAGCGCCCTCATCTGAAGTCGCCTTTTTTCCAAAACTGCCGCTTTCTTTTCCTCCTCAGCACGAATTTCTTCGGCACTGGGGAGGCGTCGGGCCGACCACAGAGTCTTCGTAAACTCTTTACCTTTGGAATTAATCGCCTTTTGTTTTGCGACAAGCGTTAATTCGGCGGTGTCTCCGACTTTTAATCCGGCCAGTTCACAGGCACGTTTCAGATCCGCACCCCAATGGACAGAACCGTCGGTAAAGCGAATCAGAAAACAGTCCCTGCCGTTTCGAAGCTTAGTCATTCCGATAAATCGAATCTCTCCGGAGAACTTGGAACCCTCTGTCTCCGTTGAGATTATTTGAGCCGATGAATAATCAAGACGTAAAAATGCGCCAACTTTATTTACCGTCTCATTGAATGACCAGCCCGTAACCCATTGCAATAGTGCAAAACCGTCGTTATAAGCTCCGCACGTATTGCAAATACCGGCCCCGGTTTCCTCCCAGTGTGGGAAAAACCGAAATCCGTCAGTTCCGCCGTGTACGGGACAACTAACATGATTTGGTGCCCTGTCCACAGCTTCATTCAGCTGAGGTGCCAAGGCGCCGAAGATCTCGCGCCAATGTCCCTTAGCCGCTTCTTTTACAACATGAATCTGATAACTCATCAGTTATCCTCCAAAAAAGAAGCAAGGGAACCCGCAAGGGTTTAACCCTTGCAGGTTGAAAAGCGGCTGAATAATCAGCCTTTCTTACGAGTTCAACAACAAGAAACACCTTGTAAAGAATGAACCCGCACATATTCAGGCACAAATGAGTGAACGCGATAGATCCGATAACTTCGACTCTATTAACTCTTGTTCATCCAATATGTCTCTGATTCGGTAGGGAGCACCGTTTGTTCCATGTCCGTTCGGTCCAATCCAAAGAAATGTTTCATAGTCCGGATCGAAACCCTCGTAACTTTCCTGAACCTTTTTGCAAAGGTCATCAAAGTCGCGAACATCTTCGATTTCCAAGGAGAAATCCCTGTTTAAAGAGAAAAGGGGAACAAACGTTGCTGTGACAGAAGAGTTTTCCTGAGAGAAGTCAACCTCCCAATCGGAATTGGAATGTATCGCTCTCCATTGTTTTGCAGAAAACATCTTCCTAATAGAATTTTTCATAAAAGCATCTCCAAAGAAAAAAGGGGACGCTTTTCCCTTACGGGGAAAGTATCCCCGTAAGGATCTAATAATCAGTTAGGCTGTTTTAAGTTCGTAGATTGTTCGGAAATCCTCGTCTTTGTACTTAAAGTCCGGGTATTCCTCCTCCGCAAACTTTGCAGCGTCTTCTTCATCCAAAAACCAACCGTGGCGACAAAAATCATCGGATTGAGGCCCGCAGACTTCAAACAAATCTCCGTTAATGGCCTGTTCAATGATCTCCGCCTCCTTAGCGAGTCTCTTCAGAACTTCTTCTTCCGTGACAGCCTCTTTCGGTTTCCCAAGAAAAGCTGCGGCATTCTTCTTGGAAACAACTGCAATGTTTCCTTTGAATGAATCCCATCCATCCATAAGGGTGAAGCCGGAAAAAGATTGAAAGTGAAACCAATAACGTGAATGATTCCCGCAGTTGATTTCGAACAAAAACATCTCGTTCTTCTGAGCGTGTCTGATCCGCTTGCGAATCTCTTCGACGGAAGAAACATCCGTACCCATCCAATTTGCAACTTCCGGATGCAAGCAATAAAACTTAAATCCGCTTGAACTTAGATATTCAACAGATTCTTTTAATGCCTCATCGGGAAAATCGCAGTAATCGACGGTGACGGATTCAGTGTGTGAACGATTGAAAAACGTTAGCATTTGAGTCTCCTCAAAAAAATGCGGAGACTTCTCCCCTGCGGGAAAATCCCCGCAAGGGGTGAAAATAAAAATCAGCTTCTAGTCTTTCGGCAATTGAACTTCCGCCGGCCAAGACTTCGAAGTGTTGTACAGAATCACTCCATATCCGTAGCTGTCTTTACTACTCCCAGCTAGAAAATCGGCCAATTCGTGAGTAAGTTTCACGAAGTTTGCCGATCCGAAATATCTGAGAGATTCAAACAGGCCGAACGCACTTTGGATATTCTCGAAAGTAAGTCCTAAGCAGGTTTGACCATACATACATCTGCCGGAATAAGAAGCGTCAATGCCGATTTCTCCTGAACTTTCGTCCGAAGCAGAAACCAGAAATTCGGCCAATTCAACAGAAATTGAATTACTCATAAAAATCTCCAAGAAAGAAGCGGAGACTTCCCCTCACGGGGATCAGTCCCCGCAAGGGTTAAAAGTAAATTTAGTGAAAAGCAGGATTCCTAATCGGTCGATATTCCGGCCCTACAAGAACTGCGCAGCCGTCATCCGAAAGAGATTCCGTGAATCCGGAAACCTCCAAGTGGTAGGGCATTTGCTTTCCAGTCAACTCTTCAATACAGGGGATAAGTTCGTCGAAAAAAATTCCGACTTTCCGCACTTCGCCGTCAACTTCAATGGAGTAAGAATCATCCCAATCAAGCAAGACAGTAAAGTTTTTCCCCTCATAGAAAAACTTAAGACCGTAATTGCAAAACGCATGGCCTGACGGGGAATCCGATGACTAGTTCTGGACACTGCCAGAATAGTCGTCGGATCGACGCCAAACTCAATGAGATTTTCGAAACCGCCCAACTGACCAACCAAGTTCGAGACGACAGTTTGTAGATTCAACATAAGTTGCTCCGTTAAAAAAACGGGGCACATCGCCCTTGCGGGGAAGTGTCCCGCAAGGGTTAAGAAAAATATTGTCTGAATCAATTCCGTCCGTAATCAACGCCTGAATCCGAATTTCTCGTATTCCTCCTCCCAAACATCGTCGTCGGGAAAACTCGACTCCGACGGCTCCATAGGAGTACCTTCACCGGGAAGGAACTTTTCGGCCCAACGATCAACCAGACAACATTTGATGTCGGACAAGATGTTTGAAACCGTACTTTCGATGTCATCATCATTTAATTCAGCATGAACAAGGGTCTTGCCCACGTTGTTGTAAAGTTCATCGACCATAGATTTCAATTTATTGATGTCTCCCGCAGTAACGGGCAACAGAGAATCATCAGGTTTTTTATTCATAAAGCCTCCGATTAAAAAGCGTTTCTTACTTCCGGGATCCGATCTTTGTAAAAAGCTCGGGAAACACTGCTTTTACAAGTCTCCTTCCCGCTCTGGTTTCAGCACTTTGGTAGTCGGTAGATACCTTGCCGATACCGGAAAGCTTTAAAAAGTAGAACAAGCCATACACAAGAGGACCAAAACCTTCGGCATGATTCGTCTTGCAGAATAAAAAACTGTCTCCGTGAAAAGGAAAGTTAAAACTCTCCGAAGGAACAGTTTCTTCGTCGGGGCAGATAAAAATCTCTTCGGCTTCTTTCCATAAACAAGCCAACCTCTCTTCTCTGTTGTCGGCAGATTTGAGAATCTTTAGCTGTTTTTCAGAATTTTCCGAATATCTGTCCCATTTACCGGGACGGTTCTCTCTCCTTGTAAAAAGGGCTGCGCTGTTACGCGTATGGTCAAACCAATACGTCACAATTTTTGCAGCATCTTCACAAAGCTGAGCGGCCTGATCCTCACTCAAAGAAACAGTTCTGTCGAAATAATGGGTGTATCCCATGATAAGTCTCCATAAATAAAAAGCGGAGACTTTCCCCTCGCGGAGAAAATCCCCGCAAGGGTAGAAAGAAAAAACTTAAGAGTTCCCTCTCTAAGTTAAATCCTTATTTTTTGTTTGCTACGATCAAGCAGAAAATGGAAAAAACAACCATTACTGCAACGAAACAAATGGCAAAAATCATAAATGTAGTTGTCATTTTGTCCTCCTGTTCGTTAACGCCAATGATAATAGAAAGCACACAGCGCATAAAACAGCGGAAACCATAGCAGGCCGTCCTTCAGCCTGGAAAGCGACAATTATGAATGTAGCAACTGCGACTTTCTCAGACATATCAGCCATTCTTTGCAAATTTTTATCTGCATTGAAATGAAAAAATTTAAAAATTTTTGATCTCCTTTAGGTTAAATAAAAAGGAGACTCTCCCCTCACGAGGAAAGTCCCCGTGAGGGTTGATAATTTATTAAGAGCGGCCGGACCGCCTCTGTATGCAGTTGTCAGTTAAGTTCTTCTGCCTCACATATACACTAGCCAGCCGAATTCACCGGCTGATTGGCGTAGATGTCTTGAGGCAAGATTCACAAATATCCTCATGCCCGAACGACCGAGATTGGCGGTTCGGAAACGGTTTAACGTTTCCTGATAAGCACCAATTTCATCGAAGCGGAGATGAGGTCCCAACAACAAAGCAGTAAACAAAAGCAGTACAGACACTATGCCGCCTTTGCATTCAAACATTTCGATTCTTATTTTCATAAGAATTTTTGAAACAAGTCTCATGATTAATATTCCTAAAAATGCAGAGACTTTTCCTCCTGCGAGGAAAAATCCCCGCAGGGTTGATGATTTCAAACGTTAAGAAATAGCTGGGGTTGGCTTTGTACGCCGACCAAATCCTCAAAAGGAGTACAGTTCCAGCTTTCCGAGTAGCCTGCTTCACAGGCTTCCGCAAATTGACTTCTCTTTTCTTTTAGATAAGACATCAAAAAAGCAATATCCAGGTCGTCCGTGTACCACTTGATTTCGCGGCAAACAAAAACTGACCAGGTTTCTCCCTTCTCCTCGACTGTCTCAGCCAATTCGAAGCAATCCAAAAGCTTGGATTCGGGGAATTCTTTCTTAAATATCTTCTCTAAGGTTTCGTAATCTTCTTTACTGATCACGAATGCAACGTCACTTCTAACTCCCATAATTAATCTCCAAAAAAGGAGATTTTTCCCCTCACGGGGAAAAATCCCCGTAAGGGTTGGTGGAGCGCCCCGCTTATTAGGCGGGGCATAATTTACGTTACCTCGGATCCTTCATAAATATCACCAGTAACAAAAGGAAAAAATACACTTCCTTCCAATCACTTAGAGATATAATGAAATCCAAGGAGACGTTAACTATGTTGAGATCCATAGCGTCTCTCCCAGAAGCCCCCGACTGCGAATCGGGGGTTTTGTTTATCTGCCGGTTGCCCGGGCCCTTGTATAAAACCTCAAAACAAATTTTGAATTTGAGAGGTTTTAGAAAATCAAGGACGGAGAGCGTTATGGAAACCAGACGCTCCAAAAAATAAAAATCACAGCCTCGTTAATTAAGTTAAGCAGCACAATCCTCAAGCATCAGCTTTTTAGCGAGCGAAAAAACCGCACCCGGTAATCTTGAGAGAGATTCAACACACTCAAAATTTTTACCAAAAAACATCGGCAGGTTTCCTTCAGCTCTTATCCCGATAGCGCCGGTTTTTATTCCGTCTTTATCGAAACTTGCTCTTAGCTTTTCAACTTCGGAATCAGCTTCACTAAAAATACCGTCTGTGATCACAAGCACGATTTTTTTATCGGCCTGTTGAGTTGCAAGGACTTTTTTCACCTCTTCCATCGCAGTAACGAAAGGGGTATAGCCGAATGTGCTTAAACCTTGAATGACAGAAGCAAATGTACGAGGCTTTTCACCCAAAGGAACGACGGTAACACGACCGGTATCTTTGGTAATGGCCGGGAATGCTGAAAGCTGGGCTTTAGTTTGGGGAATCCTGTCAAGAGTCTCCAACAAAGCGTAAGCGGCAATCTTCGCCATTTGTGCGTCATCTTTCGTCATTGAACCTGAGCGATCCAAAAGAATATGAACAATCGTTCTTTTAGATTTGAACAGGATTGAACTCCGAAAAATGTGCATATCCCAAGTTGTCAACTTATTTAAATTGCCAAAATCCAGCCTTCTACCGTTTCTACCGTTTCCGAGGTTTTGCATACTTTGAGTCTGAACCAAGCTTTCCAAACCACGACGTAACCCTTGCGTCAGCCCTAATGCCTTTTGTCTAAACAAATTTGTTGACTCAGGAGTGGAACTTCTAAGAGTGTCTTTTATGCGTGCAGCGGATTCATTTGCAAGCACAATCGCCGGGCGCTTGTGTTCGGTCGAAAACTTTTCCGCAGATTGGACAGCCAGTTGTTTGAACTTTCTGCTTATATCCAACGGAGTATCTTCAATCACCTCAATAAGTTGCAATTCTTTATGTTTGCCGGACTTATCGGAGTTTTTCGCCCCAGACTTACCTGCCTCCTTAGAAGATCGAGCAGAATCGGATTTCTTCTCCTCTGCTCTTTCTTTTTTGTCGGTTTCGTACAAATCCAGCAATTTTTGAGCCAGTTCACCAATTTTGTGTGTGGTGTCAGCCGAAGCGAACTCTTTCGTCAAAAGAGCTTCAGCTCTGGCTTTCAAGCCCGGAAGACGGGTTTCCAGTATATTGCCCAAAACACTTTCAAGGTTTGTGAACTTGGGAAAGAAAATTGAAAGTTTGGTTTTAATAAACATCATTGCCCAAACCAGCATTAGGGTAACGTTGTTTAGCCTTTCATATTCCCAACCTTCCACACATCTCAAATGTGCCTTATTAAGGAGGTAAATAGCTCCGAAGAAATTCTTACAAGTAATTTCCTCAATCCTGCAATCTTCCAGCATGTTGGTTGCACTGAAAAGATTTGCCAGTCCATCCGGCGGAAGAGACCTAAAGTCTGTCAGGCGAACATGAGCGCATTCATGGATGAGAAATCCCAAAAACGCCTCTTTGTCACCCAAACTCGATTCTTCCGACAATATGGGTAAAACTATGGTTGAACCATCAGTATGAGGAACTGCGTTTCCTTCAAAGCAAACATTTACTCCAAACTTGTCAGCTAAAGATTTAGCTGTGATTGGTAAGCTGCGAATAAACGCAGCAGTTGCAGCGTTAGCCATTGCCGTCTCCAAAAGAAAAAGCGGAGACAGTCGTCCCTTGCGGGGAGGTGTCCCCGCAGGGTTAAATTTAATTAAGAGTCTTTCGCCTGAAGGCAAAAAACATTGAGTAAGAAGGATTGTTGCTATTTGATTCCAAATCTAAGAATCCAGCCGAACGATAAAATTCGGCGGCTCTGCTATTTTTAGGTTGAACATAAACACCATGCGATGCAACAGGTGATTCTTCAGCCAAGAGCAAGGCAGAATTGAGTAGGTAATGCCCTACTCGCTTTCCTTGGATTTTTATATCAACAGCCAGTCTCCCTAATAGAGTTACAGGAATTTGGGTATAACCGCTTCTTATTTTCATAGCCGACAGCAATGTCCTGCTAATACAAAAAGAAGATAAGGTGAAATACCCTAATGGAATTTGATCAAGAGGATCGTCCGTCAAAACATAGCAAGAACAATCTCTGTTTCTCACACATTGAGACGCATAGCATCTGAAAAATGTGTTTAGATTCTCTTCCCCGCAATCAAATAGATCTCTATTGTGTTGTCTATTTAATGGAAGAAGTTTCATCCAAACTCCTTAAACAACCTGAAATGTCTATAGGATTTTTCTCTGCGTGCAACCTTTTATTGGCCTCTTCAAATAATTCAGGAGCCATAATTGCTTTGAGAATTTTTTCTTGGACTTCGACCGGAACAGGCATCTCCTTAAAAGATACATTTTTAAATCTTTCCAGAACAGAAAGAGTTTTTTCAGTAACAGCCGCTGCTATGAAGTTCTTCACAGTTTGACCGCTCATTGCTGATGCCTCTTTCATAAGTTGAAAAGTGTGTTCAGGTAATGCGCTTTCAATCCTTTTTTGCATATAGATTTCTCCCGAATATTTCCCGTATATTTTACGAAAAATAATCGGATAGAAAATTTGTCTGTTTAACATTTTGTATGTCTCTAAAATCCAGAGACTTCAACCCCTTACGGAGCCGAAGCCCCGTCGGGTTGAAAAACAAGATCAGAACCAAAAAGTAGCCGGTTCCTCTTTAACCTTTTCAGGTTTCGGAGAAGCCGGTTCCGGAGACTTCTGTGTAAGAGGTCCGGCAGATACAACCACAAAGTGATCAGCATCTCCGCCCCTTTTTGCAATTTCTTCACGAAGAAGATCCGCTACAGAAGCTTCAGGCTTAACTTCTTGTTTCGTCACTTCAGAAGTTTCTTCAGCTACAGCCGATTCCAAAGGAATGTCCATAGGATTGGAAACTTCTTCTTTTTCCGTTACTTCCGCCTGAGAAGATTGATTATCAAGTCCTTCAAACAGAGACATAGCTTCATCCGTATCAGGCGTTGTCTCCTGAACGGGTGCTTCGGATTGCTCGGGTTGATTGGATTGTGCGGATTCAGGAATATAAGAACCAACTAAAGAACTTATATTCGATTTTCCGCTGATAATGTCTTCTGTAAGTTTCTGGGATGACAAAATTGTCATCAAACCAAATAAACGCCAGTAGTCGGAACCTCTTAATTTGCCCTTCGAAGGAAGCAGTTTCGCCTCGCTTTGAATCATCCTGCGAAGCGAACGGATTTCAGGATTCAAAAACTCCAAGGAATGAAGTTTTTTCATCATTCTGAAAATGACTGCTTTAGCCTTTTGAGTAACTTCCTCACTTCCGGTAATGGAAGTTGAAAGATATTTCGCGGCTTCTTCTCGAATTCCTTCAAGAAGCACACCGTAAAGACCTTCAACCTCTCTTTCGAGACTTTCGGTTTCACCTTCGAGAGGTGTAACCTTGTTCACCACATAGCCGGCCTTGAATCTGCTCCTCACGTCTTCAACAGATTTTTTATCTGTCAGAAGATTCTGAGCATACTTGGGGTTCTTCTCGCGCCAGTCCTCAAAGTACCTTTCTACGTTCGCACAAAGATTATCAATCTCTGTTTTGAATTGTTGGACATAATCGTCCAGCAAGGGTTTCAGTTCATCGAGCTTTGAAAGCTCTATTGCGAAACCACCGAGAAAAGGCAGCCCAATTGAACCGCATTCCTTGCGGAAGTTGTCTCTTAGGTTGCGAAACACGTTGAGGTGTTGCTTATCAATTAGAGCTTTTCGCCCTAAAGACGCAAACTCAGAATCGGGAAGTTCACCGCCCTCACCGATTATAAAATCGGTGGCTTTAAGAACGGTTTCGCCGGTCCAAATTCTGAACTGCGGAGTGATGACTGCAATTCTCTGGAGTTTGTCGAGAGAAGTAAGTTTTGTGTTTTCCATGATTATTTCCTTAATAAGAAAAAAACACGGAGACACCAATCCCCGCGAGGAACGATGTCCCCGCAGGGTTAATAAAAAAATGAAAAAAGAAAGAAGAAATTTCGGTTTCTTCAGAACCAGAAAGCTCCTGTTTCGGAGTTGTCGAAATCGTCTAAATCTACCGAAAGAAGAGTTTGATCCGAATCTCTAAGTCGTTCCCGGTCGTTAAACACCAACTCCCGCGTTTCCGTTGGAGACGGTTTTACGTTCCATCTCGACTCAGATTTCGGCATTACACAAGCTTTAAAAACATCCTCTGTTATCGGAATTTCTTTCTGCATCAAGTATTTCAATACTTTGGAACACGATACCGAAGATGACGGTCTCGAAGGTTCTTTAGTGATTAAAACACCTGCATAATCGGCGTAAGAATAAAACTCGCCGATCATTCCCAGAAGTTCCGTTTTAGCTTGTTCCTTCTGACTTCTGTACCTTCTTTCAAGAGAAACTGCTTCAAGATAACGTTCCGCAGCGTCCCTCCATAAAGTTTCTTCCTCGACCGATTTTGGCAACCAGCCGGTTTTATCTCTTGGAGGTCTCTTTTCGAGTACAGCCTTGAAAAACTCTTCCCCTTTCTGCTTTATTTCGTTGATGACGTTCTCATCCCGGGAGATTTCAAACTCAATCAACTCGTCTTCGTCCAAAAAAACCAGATGAGCCAAGAGTGAACCTGAAACCATCAGCTGGTGCTGTACTTGGATGAAATATCTTTTGTACGCATCGCTGTTTTCCCGCCGGATTTTCACATCCATAATCGTGATGCCGTCTGGATACGGACATTTAATTTCCAAGACTTCCCCGTTGGTTGTGTAACCGTCAAGTGAAGCCCTGAAAATAGGGTTAGCATCCGATTCCACGCATAGCGGAGAAGCAATATCACCATGTTTGAGTTCCCAAAGGGAACGGGCATAGTCTTCATGCTCCAAACCCCAACGCACCGCCGGTATGTCGGATAAGTCAGTCGGCTCCTTTAATCCGGTTTTTTCTGCCCAAAGCTCAATGGAGTTTTGTTCAGGAACAAGACCGAAAAGAACAGGACTGTCGGTGGCAGTGACGCCAAGTTTGCGCCACTGTTTCCACTCATCCGTGCGTTGGTCAAGATCGACCACGCGCATATTGCCTCCTTAGATACCTTCTAAACCTTCTTCCGAGGGCAGGTAGAAATCATCTTCTGAAGCATTTTCTGCGGTTGCGACCGAGGGTGTCGTCACTTCAATAACTTGAGAACTTTCTGCCGCCTCAATGACTTGAGGAGGGTTAAGTTTCAACCGAAGCAAACAACGGGCCTCTTCTCTTTGCGCAGGGTTGATTTGGACATCGACCCAAGCCATTGGATCGAAGCCCTGCACGTTTTTAGAGCGAACGACGGCTTGTGTTATCTGGCGTTCGAGCAATTCTTTGCTCAAGACAGGATAAACAGAAGCTTGCGCTCTTCGAACCTTCGGTTCATTTGTCTGTAAGGGATTTGTCTGTTCGGGGAATGACTCATCCATCTCCCGCACAGCATCCTCATCGGGAATACCAGACACACCGAAAGCGTATCGAATAGCCTGAATCATCGTCTTATGCTCAAGCATACGACGCGGATGTTTTTTCCACGGACCTGTATCCATGAACACTTCAGACAAATACTCCCGGTGCTTAATGGGAAGATCAAGACCTTCTTTCTTTATAGCGACTTCACACCATTGAGGAAGAGCTTCCTTGCCCATAACCATCGAACCGTCGGGACCAAAGGTTGTTTCAAAACCTCTGAACGTAGGCTGGCGGTGCATAATTTTTAACCAACCGTCAATACTGACGAGAGGCATAATGGCTCCGTTCTTATTTCTGAAAGCGTAAATTTCCTTCAAAAAAGGATTGAGACCATATTCATTTGCAACGACGGCCAACGCAAGCAATTCCTCACTTGAGATTTCTCCGTCAGTTTGCCGAAAGCAAGTTTGTTTCAGAGCTTTTGCCAATTTATTAGGCTCTACTCCGAATCTTGCAGCAAGCTGGCCCATTAACTTCGCACCGTTTGAAGGTGTTCCGTCAATTCCGGAATTCAAGTTTGGCACTGCCGGGGTTTGAACAGTTGTAGTTGTTGATACCAAATCAGACATATCTATCTCCATAAATGAAAAAACGGAGACAGATTTCCCCTGCGGGGAAATCTATCCCCGCAGGGTTTGAATTAAGAGAGAATTGGACTAATCAAGCCACTTCCCGCCTAATATGCTCATACAAATGCTAAAAACAGCGGTTTGTTCCGCAGCACTTAAGCGATTTGCATAACAAAGTTTTAAAGCATCCTTTACAGGATTCTGCGAACCTGCATAATCTTGCATAAGTTCTGTCCAGAAGCACAAACAACGAGTGCTCATAGGAGCCGTTAACTCTCCTTCTATATAAGACTTGCGAATTTTGTTCGCGCATCTTACAAGCCCGATCAAAATCTGCGAAGAGATGTTTGAGAAGAGCTTTTTTAGAAGAACGGTTTCGATTCCTTCGGACAAATAATCCACACGCATCAGTCTGTAACGGTCCATCGCAGCGACGTTTTGAGAAAGAACGCCGGTGTAAGAGCCGGTTTCGTCTCCGTTGCCCGCCGAATTAGCGGTAACTACGACACGAAACATGGGATGCGGTTGGATTTGCTCTCCTCCGTTCTGAGTAATGGTTAAAGGTCTCCCTTCAAGAACATCATTCAGACCGGAAAGTTGAGCCGGATCGCATAAATCGACCTCGTTTAACAGCAGAATACCGCCTGATTTCATTGCACGGGCCAAAGGACCGTAAATGAATTTCACAGAAGGTTGTTCTCCCGGTTTCGAGATAACCATTGGTCGTCCCACGAGATCGTCAAATTCCATCCTGCTGTTGCAGGTAATGGAGTACACAGGATAGTTCAAACGTCCAGCCAGTTCCGTTATAACGGAAGTCTTGCCGGAGCCGGTTGGACCGGCCAGCCAAAGAGCATGACCGTGTGGACGCGCCAAAAACAGCGCGACATCACGAAACAGGCTTTTTGTGAAGACATAATCCTTGTGAACCATTGGAACCATCGGATTTTGAGAAGGTTCAAAACCTTCCAAAGAAAACTTCTCGGGCAACTTAATAAATTTTCCTGAAGTCTCGTCCAATAATTCCGGAAACTCGGATCCTGTATAAAGTTTGGTTTGTAGCATATTGCTGTCTCCATAAGAAAAAACGGAGACAGCGACCCTGACGGGGAACTATCCCCGCGAGGGTTAATAATTTGTTGAAAGAAGCTCTTAAAGCTTCTTTTCAGATTTTTGAACTGCCATTGACTCCTTCATCAAATTTATGCGAGGAGACCCCTGCTTTCAGGCAGGGGAGGAAGCGCCTCCTGTTTTTGTTAAGTAAAAAAGTTTGAGACGGATACTCTCAAGTTCCGTCTCCTCTCGATCTTTCGACCGGTTGTGATCCTTCGCCAATGTTGGAAGGGGT
>ERZ773217.1817-NODE-1817-length-15649-cov-10.649416_pt1 | contig 15649 bp, 18 predicted proteins | sample MGYA00580995_ERZ773217 | MGnify/ENA primary metagenome ERZ773217 (study PRJEB29015, sample SAMEA2737772) | human gut metagenome | biome: human gut; feature: human-associated habitat; material: faeces | place: China | collected 2012 ...
CATACAGACCTTGGAGAGGGTCTATAAACACTACTACTTTATAATACGAGGAGAATAAATAAATGGCAATTACATATAAAAATTTCTGGACATGGATTAAGGAACATGGCATTTCTCAATATCGCCTGACAAGAGAATATAACATCAATCCTTATTATCTTGACATGCTTCGCCATGACCAACCAATGACACTGGAGACCATAGATAAAATATGTAATACTCTCGGATGTGATATCTGTGATATAGTATCTCACATACCAGATGAAAACAAATTCAAAAATTAAGATCTGGTTTTGGGAGACAGATACAATTCTATTCTGTCTCCTGATACTCCATCTTTCGTATCAATGTAATACTGTCTGTTACTCCTGAAAGCCATGCTAAAACCGCATACTCATAGGAAACTTTTTCCCGAATCTGTAGTAGTTCATCTATAGTTTCTCGTTGTGTTTCTGTTAAATCTAAATCTTCATATCTCTGTTCCCAAAGAAGTGCTTTTTCTACCAATTCCCTATATGGCTTGGCTTCTCCTACATATTTTGCCATTGTTGCTGATGACATTTTCTCCATTAACATATTAAGATTTTTCCACATATCTTTTGTCATGTGCATTCTCCATTCTATTTTCAACTCACTTTAGTTTATGAATTTAATATGTTTAGACAATTTCCACATCTGCTATAAGATACAATTTTAATCTGTTGTATGCATTTAACTTTTTGCAGGCACAAAGTATATGACGGCCTTTTACGCAAACAGCCTTGCCTTTTCTTCTGTCCAGCAAAAGTTTTATCTGGGAGGGGCATCCGTGCTTGATCAGATTCTGTGCCAATCCCAAACAATACCAGTCTTCACTTCCATCTGGAAACGGTTCCCACTTTTCAGAAACATCTTTTTCAAAATACAATTCAAACAGGCCAGCATCCTCTATTGGACATTTCCCATATTTTTTCTTGTGACATTCTGACTGATCCATCGTTAACTCTATTCCATCATTTCCCGGAATAAAGTATCCGTGTCTTAAAATGAAACCTTTCATTGATTCTCCTTTTCAAAGTAATATGTCTTTACCAATCTGCAAAAACCTTCTGGATAAATCAGAACTGCCTCCTTCCCAAGATTGCGAAGTTTTTCTGGCCGTATCAGATATGTCCATCGTTTCGTTCTCGCTGAAAATACCCTTTTTAACAAGTTATTCCCTGTATTAAGAACTCTTTCTGATTCATAGTGCTGTCCAATCATCTGGCTTGTTTCTTCTGCCATTTTGGGGTCCATTATGGACATAATCAACTTATAAGCTGTATTATCAAGAATAATTCTTCTTTCGATTTCTCCATAAATTTTATCAATCTGGCTATAGGACTGTACTAACAGACAAAATGAACAGCCTTTCGATCTTAATGTAGCCATACCGTCTACGATAGATACGATTTTCCCTAATCTGGGAAACTCGTCCAATAGAACAAGAATCTTCTGATTTCCTCCATCTGGGAACCTAGTCATTCCACGGATAAATTGATTTGTCATAATTGTAAGGAAAGGCCTCCAACTTTCGATCTTGTCATCACTTATTTTTACAAAAATACGACTCCCCATCAGTAGCATTTCTGGATTTACTGTCTTTTTCCTGGTCATCAACTCCATAATTTTGTAATCTGTGGCAAAAATTTCAATGGCATTCATGGCATTCTGCAAAATAGAACCTCTGGTTTTCTCCTGTTCTTCTTCAATGTGGACCATATGTGCCTTGGCTGCACTACATCCTGAATTCATAACCTGCCTTATCATATCGTCCGCACTGGTAGAATATATTTTGGCATTAATTTCTATAAAACTCATGTCCTCATACAAACCCCAGAAATATGCTCCAGCCAGATAGCGTCTTGCTGACTGTGTCCAAAAAATGTCTTTTCCATCCGGACTATCAGGAAGCAATGAGTATAAAATACCGTTCATATAATGTACCCGTTCATTTTCTGACACTTTGCGTAAATCTTCGAATGGGTCATATCCATATGCAGATTCATCTTCCGGATCAACGTTAAATGTATTATTTCTAAATGGAACATTCTTTGATAATTCACCTTTAATATCTATGCAGAACATGCCTCCTGTCCATCGTGAAATTGTCGGAATCGCAAACGCTGTACTTTTTCCAGTCCCAGGCTGTCCCACTACTAAAACATGACCTTCCATACTCTGCGGTTTTCCGATATACTTTTTCCCAAAACGCCCAAACTGTATTCCTGGTTCCCATTGCAAATATAAATTCTCAGATGGAAGTGGACGTATCTCCTTCCTTTCCTTTAATGGAAGCTTCCTTTCAAAGCGCAATTCTGAATTATATACTGAAAATGGACCAAATTCTCGTTCTCCAGCAATCCAGTTTCTAATATTCATTATCGTAACAATACTGCTCTGCAATGCTGCCAACATTTTTATCATACTTCCAATTACAGGATGCCGTTTCCACTCACAAATATAACCTGTACATAAAAATGGAACACCAATCCAGCCCCCTGTAAAATCCATAATCCGTTTCCATCTGGGCCGTTTTATCTTATAATCCCCCATCTGCTGGAATTTTTCTTCCTGAATATCCTCTATGTCATCCTTAGAAGACGAAAACGGATTTTCAACAGATTCTTCTTTTAGCTTATTGCGAAACTGTATTCTGTTCATTTCATATCTGGCTTCTTTTCGCAACATAGCCCTTTTCTCATTATAAAAATCCTGTGCAGGCTCTTTTTCTGCTTCCTTAAAATTTTTAATAATTTCTTCGATAGGAGGCAATTCTCCACGAATAACCGTTCTCTCCTCATCTGCTTTCTCGTTCTTTTTCTTCAAATTTCTCAATCCCCTTCCTGTACATTTTCCTTCGTTCCTTCTCCTGATTCATCTCATAGATATTGCTAAGACGTTCTCTCATATCTTTTTCGATAAATTCCTTGCCAAATTCTGCCCCTAAGCGTTTTTCTCCACATAGCTTTATTGCTGATGTTTCATTTCGAGAAGAAGATTCTGGGATATAGTAATACAATCCTTTTTTATTCTCATGCACCATGATCCGATAATGCTCATACAAATAGTCTTTAAATTCTCTAGCGGAATAGGATTTTTCTCTCGCTGTATCTATATAAAGCCTAAGCATCTCTTTCCACGGAATCTCTCCTTTAAGAAATAATGCTACTTCGGCCTGCGTAAAACGTTTTCCTGCCCTAGTTTCCGGCAAAATAAAACTTCTCCAATATCCATGCTCCTTACAGATTTTATTTGCTTTGCTCATCAACTCACACCGTAGTTCTCCAGAAGAACAGAAATGCTTTCCTTCCCGGATATGGTCATTTTTATTCGTAGTACAGGCAATATTACTCACAATCAAATGGCAATGCACGTGTTCTGGACGATCTTTATAATGAACAGCTGCAAAATACGGATAATTTTTAATAATTGTACTGTCACACAATTCTTTTGTCATATCCATAATTTCTTCTGGCGGGATTTTTTCCAATACCGTATTATAGCCAATAATAATATGATAATATTTCCTGAGCTGATTTTTGTGATACTTTTTTTCCTGAACCTGAAAATCCCATTCTGGATTGAACGGATCACAGTTTGAAGCAAAAATATACTTTTCATCCGTTTTCTTGTTCTGCCTTATGTATTCTCCAATCCGTTTCGGTGACTCCCTGCCAGGTATAATCCGAATTATTGGCATTACTAAACCGCCTTTCTATAAATCTGTAAAATAACTTCTTTTATCTCACTGATATCCTTCTGTATCTTTTTTACATCCTCCTGAGCCCCTGCAAATTGTTGGCTGTTAAGTGCTCTGGCAATTTGGTTTATATTTATTCCAATCTTAGCAACCTGATAAGATAAGTCATCCAGCCCTGGAATGATATAAACATTCTGGTCTATAAGTCCCTTTCTGAGTGCCATGGATATGCTTATTCCAGCTTTCTGACATCGTTCCTCAAGAATTTCATACTCTTCCTGCGAAACCCTGGCAGACACAATTCTGGACACATTTTGACAACGATAAGGGGTTCTTCTGGCATACTTTTTCATTCAATTCGCTTCCTTTCACGGAACGTACTGACCATTTTTGTTTACAAAAACGTATCTTGCCAGTACGTTCCATACTCCTTTATATTTTCTCATTTTCCTCAGCCATAAGTTTTTGTAATTCTGATATTACTTTACTTCTCCCCTCAGAAATCATTTTTTTTATGCGCTGCACTGCTGTTGGCATTAATAACAATGCCATTACTATAATTCCTATTTTTTCAGCTCTATCTATTACTGACTTACATTTTTTCTTTTGAAATATTTTATTAAACATTTTTTTCTTCCTCCCCTATATATGGTGTACCATACCAATCATACCGGACAGCCTGTTGATAATAACCATCTATCGTAATCGTAGATCTATACAATACTTGCAGCAAATAAGACCATATATCCCTGATTTCCGTTGTTGTTTTTTTAAGACATTCAAGGACATATTCAATGTGATCATTACGAATTTGTAGGAATTTTTCCCGCACTACCTGATATGGGTATGTTGTTTGCCCTATGCGGATAGTTGGGCGTGGTATGCATACAACGTCACAAATAATCTGATATAGGCACTCTAATGTCCCCCTATCCGTATAGCTTGCCCTTGCCATCCATGCATCATAATCTATGTTTTGCCGTATTACTTGCTGCAACTTGCTACTTTCTTCTGTTGTTGGCAAGATAGATGGATAGATAGGATTGGTATAATTATGATTATTATAATTATTTTTGGTGTAACTAGCGTCTAGATTTTGGACTTCTGGAGGTTCATTTTCTGTACTTCTAGAAGTCTGCATATTAGACTTCTGAGTATCTACTTTTATAACAAGCTCTTCGGAAACCGTGCCTCCTGTAGTTGTAAAGTCTAATTTCTGGACTTCAGAAGCAATATTTCCAATATCCTCTTTTTTTTCATTCTCCTGTTCTTTGTCTATCTTTTCTTCCGTTACTATCCTTTTCACGTAAATAATGTTAGGTTTTCCTTGTCCCTGGCGCTTTATTTCGATCAAACCGACTTTTTCTAACGCTTTAATGGATTTTGCACAAGTTCCTCTTGCGCAATTTAAATCAGACATAATATCTTCATACTTATAACAGATAAATGCTTTATTCTCTCCATCTAACCAACCATTTGCCTGTGACAATGCTGTACGATCAAGCATTAACCCGTATAACTGCTTCGTGTTACTCGATAAATTTTTAAATTCTTCATTTTTTACCAGAGCCCTTGGAATCTTATAAAACGAAAATTGTACTATCTCTGTCCCATAAAAATAATCTAATTGACTCATCTACTATCCCTCCTGCCTTTTAATCTGTGCTACCTAATGCAGAATACAATCCAACATTATATATTGCATACATCATTACTCATACTTTTTTCTCCAATTTATATTTTTTGACCATAACACAAAAGGACATCTCCCTAAAATTTCTTCTAGGAAAATGTCCTCTTAGTACAAAATATTCTATTGAAACTGGTATGAATTTAATTTAAAATCGCTTATTAAAACTCATTAAGCCACTTTAAATTGCCGTACTCGTGTCGTACCCTACTCAAAAAGTACGCTTTTTTGCTAAGTCTTAATACAATTTCGCTCCTGCCGGAATCCTGTCATCAACCATCAGAAGATTTAATCCTTCACGACCATCTTCTTCATGTACGGCTGAGATCAACATTCCCTCAGAATCAATGCCCATCATCTTTCTCGGCGGCAGATTTACGATTGCGATACAGGTCTTTCCAACCAACTCTTCCGGCTCGTAATACTCGTGAATACCGCTTAAAATCACACGATCCTTGCGTTCTCCATCATCCATAGTAAACTTCAGAAGCTTCTTGGACTTCGGAACAGCTTCACAGGCTAAGATCTTTACTGCTCGGAAATCAGACTTTGCAAAGGTATCAAAATCAACCATTTCTTCAAAGATTGGTTCAATTTTTACATTGGAGAAATCAATCTTTTCAACTGGTTTTTCCTCTGCTTTTGCTTCTGCCTGTACGCTCTTTTCTGCTTTCTTTCCGCTATCAGAGCCACCTAATGACTTCATTGTCGGGAATATAACCGAAGCTAATCCACCACAGTCCAAATAAGTTGATAAACGCTTTTTTACACGATTTTCATTATATATCGCCAGTCCATATTTGTCCACCAAAATCCAACAAACTAATGTCATTTTGATGTATTCTGACTTTTTTGATGTCAGGTTTGTCTTGGAAATCGTCCCCTTGCAAGGACTTCTTCCTAAAATATATCACTATTATTTTCCAGAGCTTTAATTGCTTCCTTTTTCTTCACATCTGTTGCTTCCGCATAAATATCCATCGTTGTTTCAATATTTGCATGACCCATAATACTTTGAATCACTTTCAGATTTCTTTCATTTTCACAAAATCTGGTGCAAAATGTGTGTCGGATATGATGACACGAAAAATGAGGAATCAATACCGGGCGTCTGCTCTCCCGTTTTGCCTTAATAATTTCTTCGGCATTGTAGGCTTCGTAAATTCTTTTGATTGCACTGTTGATTACGCTGGGTTTATGGATAATTCCGTCTTTATTGCAAAAGATAAACCCACTCATACCATCAACCACTTGCACATTAAAACCGGTTTCTTTCTGTGCTTCGTATTCATCCTTAAATGCCTGTTCTACAGCCTGCATCATCGGAATAGTACGAATCCCGGCTTCTGTCTTTGGCGAAGAAATATGAAATTCACTCTTTCCATTCTCCATTACTCGATAGATAGCCGCATGGTTTATACTAATGGTTTTATTCTCATAATCCAAATCTTCCCAACGCAGCCCTATCATTTCTCCTATGCGACATCCCGTTCCAAAAAGTGCTGTAAACAGTGGCAACCAATGGCAATACACAGGACTGTTCGATACATAATTCAAAAATGCTCTCTGCTGTTCCAATGTAAGTGCGTGTCTTATGCCCTTATTCTTTCCATTCGCCTTTTTGATTTCTGCCATTACACCGCTTGCCGGATTATTGCGTATCACATTGTCCCTAACTGCCATCTGAAAGGTTGGGTGCAGAATCGTATGAATATTATCCAATGTATTCGCCTGTAACCCCAATATGTTCATCAACGAACAATAAAAGAATTTCACATCAGAATACTTTATATCATTGATGATTCTTTTTCCAAAAGTATCTCTGACAAAACGGTTATACATATACTTATAATTTACCCGTGTGTGTTCTTTCAAATCATACTTCGTTGAAATATACCTGTCAAATGCATAGTTCAAAGTTGTCTTTCCACTGCAATAGCTTTCAAGACCGTCCAACTGATTGCGAACAAGTTCTTTTTCCTTTTCCCTTAACTCCAACAGGTCATTTGAATAAACGACCCGCCTTTTACCTGTCGAATCGGTGTACTGGTAGATATACCTTCCGTCGTTTTTCCTCTGACTTTCGCCTTTCCTTAATACTCTGCCTTTTGAATCTTTTCTCGACATTGACATTATGTACCACCTTCCTCTCAATATAAGAAAGAGGTCACAAATGCCATTACTCATTCTCGGTATTATCCTGCTCTTGCAGCTTTCTAAATCCTTGAACAAGCGTCTGTGTTATGGTCAGATCATGAGAGCTGGCATACTCTGTTATATCTGTATGCTCATCTTTTGTAAGACGGATGAATACACCTTCACTTCTCGGATTTTCTAACTTAGGTCTACCCATTCTTGCCATCCGTCAACACCTGCCTTTCATAACCTGACTTCATTTTACTACTTGTATATCAAAAAGTCAAATACTTTTTGATATACAATAATTCGTTTTCCTCTTTCTTATCATGTCTACGCTCGAAAAGATTCCAAATACTCCTCAAAAATCTTCACGTTTACCAATGTGATACGGTTAATTTTATAAACAGCACGAGCATCCTGTGCCAATTTCATAAAGCTGTGTTTACTCATAGAATACCTCTCCGCACCCTCGTCATACCTTATAAAATTTTTTGTGTTCACTTTTGCCTGCATTCTTCCACCTACCTTTTCAAAGTGTGTTCTTTTTCTCTTGCTATGGTTATGGCATATCTGCCAATAAAAACATACTTAGCAAACAAATATGCTTTTATTGGAAGATATTAAAAAATCCGTACAGGTGGCAGCTCATTACACTACCCACATCGGTATCGCACCGTCATCTTATCTGACCGGACTAAGCCGGAAGTATCATTATCAAAAATATGTATCAACGCCTCCGTGTAACTGCTACACATTTATGCCGGATATTTCCCGCTCCACACCTTAACTTCAATATCTGCTTTCAATATTCCTTCGTATCCACCTCTGCCAAAGGCAAAAGCAGGTGTCTTATGGCGTATCCTCAAAGCGGCTCCACATATTCCACACGTCCTGTACGCATTGGTTTATGAAATTGTCAAGGTACAATCGCAGACATCGTCTGCATTTTGGATAAAATCAAAGCTGAAATTGTCAGCCTAAAAAGCACATAAGCACACTTCCGTCTGCTATGAACGGTTCTGTAAAAATTATGTGCTTTATCAGAATGACAAGATCAAAGTTGTAATTTATCCGGTCCATATTTTCTTAGGACTTGAAATAAAACTTTTTTATGTATGCCCTCCGTCCAATCATATAATTCATGCAAGGCAGCTACTTCCATAGGTGTCAGCGAATTGGCATAAGGCTTGTAATCCTCTCTTATAAAAATTCCTCCGTTCTCTCCCTGTTTTGTATAAATCGGATAAACCGGAGTTAAAGCCTGAATATCATACTGTATCGTGCGAATGGAAACGCCAAATTCCTGTGCCAATTCATTCGCTGTTGTATGTCGTCTGATAATAAGAATATTGATTATTTCCGTTCTACGATGTACGGTATTCATGCTTCACCCCCTCTCTTCTGGTTTTCCAATTCTAATTTTAAATGCAGAATATGCAGTATCTTTGCTTATTCCCCTAAATTTCTCTGTAAATCTTTTATCTCTCTCCAGCCATTGACTTTCCCCTTTCCCATTGATAAAATCATTATGGATAGAATCAAAAATCATAAAAAGTCACACAAACTGCTATGGAGTTTTTACGGGCAATCAATGCCCTTATGAACCGTGGCAGTTTTTTTATTGCTTCTGCCCAACTGCAAAGTCGAATTATCAACGCTATCCATAACAAGGGCGGTAACGCCCTACTGTGTTGCAAACCGCTCGCCTATACTCACGCAACACGCAAATTCCCTACGGGTAATTTGCAGAAGAATAGCAAGCACTGCCTGTGTTCCCTCACAGGCACCATTTCCGCAAGTTTCTACCAAGTGAAAACTTGCAGAAATTGGCTTGCATGGGGCATATCCCCCTGTCCCCCTAAAAGCAAAAAACAACCGCCGGCTACGGCATATTTGAAAATCTTTTATACAAATAAGGAAAGGACTGATACTGCAATGGCAAACCGAGAAAGACAAAATGAACTTAAAATCTATCTCAGCGATGACGAGCAATACATCTTAGATCAGAAATGGAAAGCCTCCGGCATGAAGAGCAAATCCGCATTTATTCGGCATCTGATTTTGTATGGCTATGTCTACGATGTAAACTACGAACACCTGCGGGAATACAACACCACGCTCGCCCGTATCGGCAATAATCTGAACCAGATTGCCAAGCGGATGAATGCTACTGGCAATGTCTATAAAGCCGATGTAAACGAAGTAAAGGAGCTGATGAAACAGGTATGGCAATCACAAAAATCCATGCTATCCAGGCAACCGTCCATAAGGCAGTAAACTATATCTGTAATTCCCAAAAAACAGATGAAAGTATTCTCATTTCTTCCTTCGGATGCAGTCCTGAAACCGCTGCCTTTGACTTCAAATTTGCTCTGTCAAAAACAAATCAGGCAGACCCCAACAAAGCCTTTCATCTGATACAGGCTTTCGCTCCGGGAGAGGTATCTTATAAGAAAGCACATCAGATCGGTGTGGAGCTTGCCGACAAGCTGTTAGAGGGGAAATTTTCTTATATCGTTTCCACTCATATTGATAAAGGTCACGTTCACAACCACATCATTTTCTGTGCCGCAGATAATGTGAATCACGAAAAATATCATGACTGTAAACAGACCTACTACCACATTCGCCGCCTGAATGATGAGCTGTGTTCCAAGCATCAGTTATCCGTCATTTCTCCCACAAACCAGCGTGGTAAAAGTTATAAAGAATGGACATCCGGCAGAAATGGCACCTCGTGGAAAATCAAGCTCAAGCAGGACATTGATGAAGCAATTCAAAACGCTGATACATATGAACAGTGCATGGAGCTGATACGGGCAAAAGGTTATGAAATCAAAGGCGAAACCATTGGAGAAAACGCCTTAAAGTACATTTCCTTCCGCCCCCTTGACCGGGAGCATTTTGTCCGTGGCAGCTTAAAGTCTTTGGGTGCAGAATACGCCAAAGAACGGATTAAGGAACGGGTAGAAACAAAGGCTTTAGCACAGACACAAAAACGTGTCCCATTCCCTGCCCGAAAGAAACCTCTTATCAAGGATTATTCTTCCCGAACGCTCATTGACACCTCGGAAGAAAAGTTCACGCAAAGCCCCGGTCTGCAGCATTGGGCAGCGATTGAAAATCTCAAAATCGCTGCCAGCAGTTACAGTAAAGCAGGTTCTATCATCGAGCTTGAAAAACAGATTGAAAGTAAGTCTGTTCTTGCAAAAACCGCACGGAACAGTCTTGTGGAAACAGAACGTCAGCTAAAGGATTTAGGACAGATATTGAAATACGCTGAACAATATCAGAGCAATCATATCTATCACATCCGTTACCGGAAATCGAAAGACCCTGACGCTTATCTCCGCCACCATGAAACAGAACTCCTGCTCCATGACGGTGCAGAAAATATGCTGAAACGCTTTGGAATCAGCTTAAAACATTTTGATATTGATAAGTTTCGTAATGATTACAATGCTCTGTATGCCAAGAAAGAAGCCTTGCAGAAAACCTATAAATCTGCTGAAAAAGACATACAGGCTCTCAACCGAAAACTGGATAATCTGAACCAGTATCTTGACCGGACTCCGGGACAGGAACAGACCACAAACCGCAAACCCGAAAAAGACTTTACATCGCTCTGATTTCCCCACAAAAAAGGTGTATCGCGTTGAAGTTTTATACTTCTTTGCGATACACCTTAGTGTGTAATATGCTGCTATCTCAAAACTTTTCACTATTCTTTTTCTATGTATTTTCCCATACTTTACATTCATGTATTACACTCCATATCTATACTGTATTCTATTGCAATTCACTCGTTTTAATAGGTATTGTAAACTACTATCGAGGTGAATTATAATGCATGACATAAAACAAATTCTTGCCATTGCAGTGCGTGAAGCCCGTACCGAACTCGGACTTTCACAAGAAAAGCTGGCTGAAACTCTTAATATGGATACCCGCACCATACTAAATATTGAAGCCGGACGTGGTAACCCCAAATATGATAAGCTGTATCCTTTGATTACATATCTGAAGATACCCGCCGATAAGATTTTCTACCCAGCCAACGCAAACCAACAGCCAAATCTCCAAAAACTCCTGACCCTGCTGAATGACTGCACGGAACAGGAGGCTGCGGATTTATTGCCTATGGTTCGTTATCTGCTTGATCTGCTGCACAAGCAAGACCATCCAACTCTGTAAGAATGCCAATAGACTCCTTGTGACTCTATTGGTTTTCTTATTTTCAAAGCACTTTATTTACAATTTCAATCATCCTGATTCCACTCCTTTTTTTAATTCTTACTTATGTAATATTTGAATTATTACATAAGTAAGATTTCAAGTCAATCTATTTTCTCTTAAATTGACAACTACACAAATAACATCTATAATATTTTTATTACAGCCGTAAGATTTAAGGAGGGATTTGAAATGAGCGATTTACCACAGATTTCTGAAGCTGAATTTGAAGTTATGAAAATCGTATGGAAACATGCGCCGATCAGCACCAATGAAATAACTGATAAATTATTACAGACTACGAGCTGGAGTCCAAAAACAATACAAACTCTAATTAAACGTCTAGTGAACAAGGGCGTTCTGACTTATGAAAAACAAAGTCGGGTGTTTGTTTACACTCCAGTTGTGAAAGAAAGTGAATACATCGGTCAGGAAAGTAACTCTTTTCTAGAACGATACTACGATGGAGACATCACTGCCATGCTGTCTGCATATATAGAAAATGACAGACTGTCCGAAACGGAAATAGACACTCTCCGCTCTCTTCTTTCCAAGAGGTCAAAAAAAGGAGGTAATTAACATGGCTGATTTTATGATACGCTTTTTAATATGCAATGTATTTATCAGCGGTATCATCGGAATTCTTTTGATAGCCAAGCGGATATTCAAAGGCAACCTATCCAGCCGGATGCAGTATAATCTGTGGTTCCTGCTACTTGGATTGTTGGTAGTTCCTTTTATACCGTTCCGTTTAATTGGGTTTCCGCAAATCCTCTCGTGGCTCAGTAGCCTGAAAAGTTCTCCTACTTCTGGCACCAGAACCGCCATAGGAGAAGCTGTTGGGATCAATCCAGCCGGAAATGCAGACTGGATGAATGACTTTGCCCTTTCGGTAAATAGTGAGACTCCATCCAGCATCGGATACATACTATTTGGAATATGGCTTGTAGGCATCCTTGCAATGATTATATTGGTAATCAAGTCCTCTATCCGCTTACAGAACTTGAAAAAATCTGCACTTCCCCTTCAGAACCCGGAAGTTCGAAAACTATATCATCGATGTATGAAAGAAATGGGAATTAACAGAAATATCCATGTTTACAGTACTGCATTTTTGAAATCTCCGATTATTGTGGGGCTTTTGAAACCTTGTATTTATCTGCCGATTCATCTCATCTCAGATTATAACGAATCGGACATGCGATACATGCTGTTACACGAGCTACAGCACTATAAGCACAAAGATGCTATTGCCAACTATCTAATGAACTTTGCCGGAGTAATATATTGGTTCAATCCTCTTGTCTGGTATGCTCTGAAAGAAATGCGTAATGACAGAGAGGTTGCCTGTGACACCTCTGTTTTAAAGATGCTTGAAGAGGATGCTTACGAGGATTATGGCAATACACTGATTAACTTTGCTGAAAAGGTTTCTCTCACTCCTTTTCCGTTTGCTGCCGGTCTTGGTGGAAACATGAAGCAGATGAAACGGAGAATTATCAACATTGCATCTTATGAGAAGCCGACATTTATAAAAAGAGTAAAAGGTATGACTGCATTCATGTTGACTGCTGTCCTTCTCCTTGGATTCGCACCTTTTATTTCTACATACGCAGCAGATGGAAGCCACTACCAATGGGATTCCTCTTCTGAGAATATTTCCTATGTAGACCTCTCCACATACTTCGGAGAATACGAAGGCAGCTTTGTTTTATACGATTTGGAAAACGATGCATGGAGTATACATGACATGGAGCATGCCACCTTACGGGTTGCTCCAAACTCCACCTACAAGATATACGATGCTTTGTTCGGATTGGAAGAAGGCGTCATTACACCAGAAAATTCGTTCATTGCATGGAATGGAGAAACCTATCCATTTGAAGCATGGAACGCAGATCAGACCTTACAGTCTGCAATGAACTCCTCTGTGAATTGGTATTTTCAAGCAGTAGACGAACAGCTTGGAACCTCTGACGTTTACAGCTATGTTCAAGAAATCGGATATGGTAACGAAAACATGAGTGGCGATTTCTCCTCTTATTGGATGGAATCCTCCTTGGAAATCTCTCCAATAGAACAGGTCGAACTTTTAACCAAGCTGCAGAATAACAGTTTCGGCTTCGCCCCTGAAAATATCAATGCCGTAAAAGATGCCATCTGCCTTTCAGCTTCCAATGCCGGAACATTCTACGGAAAGACCGGAACCGGACGTGTGAATGGACAGGATGTAAACGGATGGTTCATCGGTTATATCGAAACTGCAGATAATACATACTTTTTTGCCACCAACATTAGTGCAGACAGCGATGCTACTGGCGGCAACGCAACTGAAATAACCATGTCTATCTTATCAGACATGAATATCTGGGTATCACAGAAATAACAAAAACGAGTAAAGGTTAACTGTAGAATTAACTTTTACTCGTTTTTTCGAGGCTTATAAATATTAAATGTTTTTCTCCCTTTTCGGAAAAGTGAGTTGTTAAATTACAGCTTTCTGTACATCATCGGGTGCTTTCCCGAATTAATGCCAATCATTTGTTTTCTCATCCGTAATCTCCAATGTCTCAGTATCTATTAGATAGAAATCCACAACCTTGGTGGAAGCTACTTCATTACCGGATTTGTCTTTGAATTTAATTTGATAAACATATTCTCTTGAACCATTTTCAACATAAGATTCATTAATAATAATGTAATGCGTTGCTATAGTTGAAATACCATCTTGCTCGTATACTTGCTCCGCAATATTAACGTAAGGATATCCCTTAGCCGAAATATTATATGCCAGAAACTCGCTGAGTTCATCCCCAGCCTTTACTCCTTGGTATGACTCGGTATTTCTGATATAAGTTGCAACAGCTGTTAGTTCCTTCTTATAGGACTGAAATTCTTCTGTCATAGGATAGCCGTCACTGTCTGTATCTATTGCTGTGTCATCCTCCTTCTTCTGTTGAGAAAATATATTTTCATTATCTATTCTCTCGTCTTCTGAATCATCAGTTATTTCAGTAGTATCATCCATTGCAGCATTTTCTTCTATCATACTATCATATTCGTAACCATCAACAAATGGATCAAATCCGCCTTTTCCAAAGTAATCAGTAAAAAGTACTTCATCACCTGTAATAAGTGGATTTCTGTATTCATAATAATCAACATATACCCGCAGAAAGGCTCTCACATAGGCAACACATTTTATTCCGTCTTTTTCAACTATATGCATCGGTTTATAAGTAAAAGCAAATATTAAAATGCAAATATAAGTCAAAGGTATGAGACAAATGGCTTCAACACATATTGCTACATATTTCACATAGTTCTTTCGTATTTTTAGCAATAATTGAAATATGCCCAACAATATTCCTATTGTTATGATTCCGATTAGGTCAGTTTACAAGGAACTACACGCAGACCGTGAAACGGGCTGCTGACAACAAACGGCGCTATGCTCCCGGCTGGGTGCATAGCACCTGTTTGTTGCGGGGGTTTCCAAAGGGGGCAGCGCCCCATTTGGCACACGACTTTGCGGAGCAAAGTGTAGTGTGTTATACGCTCTGTCGGCGTTGCCCTGAAAATACCGTTGCCGCCGGGGAGGGCAAGGGCATTTGACGCGGCAGGAAAGCAGGGCTTTGTTTGGGGCTGGTAAGCCGGAAACAAAGGGCTGATTTCAGCAGCAGACAGGGCGTATTATGAAAGCCCCCGTCCCTCGTCCTCCGCCCCCGGCCTATGGGACAAAAAGTCCCAAAGCTCTGGACACCGTGACCAGATGTGTGGCCACACTCCGGGAAAAGTAGCAGGACGGCAGGAAACCGTCAAGGCTGAAATGAATGGGCTGACGCCCGGCCTTGACCGTTCCCCGC
>ERZ773217.1820-NODE-1820-length-15638-cov-28.284413_pt1 | contig 15638 bp, 10 predicted proteins | sample MGYA00580995_ERZ773217 | MGnify/ENA primary metagenome ERZ773217 (study PRJEB29015, sample SAMEA2737772) | human gut metagenome | biome: human gut; feature: human-associated habitat; material: faeces | place: China | collected 2012 ...
TCCTGAAGGACGCCGGAAAAGTTGATATGTGCCGATTCGGCGGCATCGTTGAGCCGGCCGGGAATGGAAAGGGTTTTCTTTACGGGTCTGTACCGCTTTTCGTACTCTTCCATATGATGAAGCCGATTGAACAGTAAATTTCCAATTTGCAATTAGAAAAGCTGAAACATCTTGATTCTACGAGAAATTTCAGGCTTTTTCTTTTGATGGATTTCCAGCGAAAACTGCGCCATACGCCAATTTTACGCCAAACGATGCAGGTTTTTGTGCAGAGCAAAAAGAGCGTTGTTCGCGTTTGGCGCAAAGTTGGAGCGTATGGTGGATGGGTGTAGCCTTATAAAAGGCTGCATCAAAAAGCGGATGCATAGATCTGCAAACGGACAGCCGGAACTTTCCACCGCAAAAGAAACAACTGTGAAGAATATGGAGGTTTCCGCACTTCCATCACAAAAAGACAACTTCCTGTCACAAAACCACTTTGGGAAAAGCAACTGCCCATGATAGAATAATAGAAATACAATAATAAGGAGTTTTCTTTATGGCAGCTACTTCTCAAAAGCGCTCCGGTACCACCGACCTTACCGTGGGCAAGCCGCTGTTCCAGATTTTGCGGTTTGCCTTGCCGCTGGTGCTGGGCACCTTGTTCCAGCAGCTGTACAGCTTTGCGGATACCGTCATCGTAGGGCGGTGTCTGGGCACCGATGCGCTGGGCGCGGTGGGCACCACCTACTCCCTCAACTTTCTCATTCTGGGCTTTGTGCAGGGTGCCTGCGTGGGCTTTGGCATCCCGGCGGCAGAGACCTTTGGCGCAAAGGATAAGGACGGACTGCAAAAATACCTGCTGAACGGCGCACTGCTCTGTCTGGTGCTGAGCGTAGTGTTCACCGTGCTTACCACCCTGATGGCAGGGCCGCTGCTCCGGCTCATCCATACGCCGGAGCAGCTGTACGCCGATGCGGTGCTCTACATCCGAATCATTTTTCTGGGCATCCCGGCTACGGTGCTGTATAACTACGCCTCCAGCGTGCTGCGGGCACTGGGCGATTCCCGGCACCCATTTTATTTCCTGCTGGTCGCCAGCGTGGTGAACATTCTGCTGGACTACCTCTTCATCGTGCCGCTGGGCATGGGGGTGGACGGTGCTGCCATCGCCACCGTGCTCAGCCAGCTGCTCAGCGGCGGACTGTGCGCCTACTGGTTCTTTACCCGCACGGCAAAGCTGGAGGGGCTTTCCTTCCGGCAGCCGCGCACCCTGCTTTCGGCAGGGCACTGCAAGCGGCTGGCCTACATCGGCCTTCCCATGGGGTTTGAGTATTCCGTCTCTGCCATCGGCGCGGTCATCATGCAGGACGCCATCAACCTGCTGGGCAGCACCGCTGTGGCAGCCCAGACCGCCGGCGAAAAGATCCGTCAGATGTTCACCCTGCCCATGGAGAGCGTGGGCATGGCTATGGCTACCTATGTGGGGCAAAACCACGGCGCCCGCCGCACCGACCGCATCCGGCAGGGTATCAAGGACGGCTGCATGGTACAGCTGCTCTACTGCGTCGTGGCGTGGGGCGTGATTTTTTTCATCAAGCCCTACGCGGTGGGGCTGGTGCTGGGCGAGGCCGACCCCGCCGTCACGGCGGGTGCCATCCAGTACCTCAGCGTCATGGGTATGCTGTTCTGCTTCCACGGCCTGCTGATGATCTTCCGCAACACTTTGCAGGGGCTTGGTTACAGCGTGCTGGCGGTTGTTTCCGGCGTGGGCGAGCTCATCGGCCGCAGCCTTGGCGGCGTGCTGGCGGTAAAGACCGGCCTTGGCTATCTGGGCATCTGCCTTTCCAACCCCTTTGCTTGGGGCTTGGCGATGTTCTACTGCCTGTTCATGGTCTGCAGCATCCTCCGGCGGGAGTCGCAGACCGAAGCCTGAAACTTATAAAAACACGAAGGCCCGTGGGGAGTTCCCCACGGGCCTTCGTGTTTCTGAAGAAGAATCAAAGAAGATTGGAAATGGCTTTTTAGTCCTCTGCCATACCGATCAGGTCAAACTTTTCGGTGGAGACAGTCACCGTAAAGTCCTTCTTGGCAGGCTTTGCGAACTTGACCCAGATGGTGCGGTCAGGCAGGTTGTAGTACCAGCCGGACTCTGCGGCCTCCCAGCCATCGCGGACGATGTACTGGGGAAGCTGCTGTCCGTCCACGCTGGCCCAGAGTGCGCCCTTTTTCTTGCTGACCAGCTTCAGGGTCATGCGCTCCACGGGGGATTCGTAGCTGCCCTCGGTGGCAAAGCGGATGTCGGTGCGGTCACCGGCCTTGACGGTGATGGTAGTCTTGGCATAAACGCCGTTTTTGTAGTCCTCGGTGTGGCCGTCGTCATCGTACAGCACAAAGCTGGTGTCGGTCTCGGCAGCGACCAGCAGGTCGATCTGGCGCATGGTGTCCTTGAGAATGTGCTTGACGTCCTCGGTGGTCACCACAACGGCAGAGTCACGCAGGAACATGGGGATGCTTGCCAGCGTGACCGGAACCTCGATGGTCTGGCCGCCCTCGTAGGCACGAAGATTATCGTTCATATCGTACCAAGTGCAGCCTGCGGGCAGGTAGATGGTGCGGGTAGTGGCACCCTTTTCCACCACATTCGCCACCAGAATGCTCTTGCCGAACATAAAGGTCAGGTTCTTGTCGGTGTAGCACTTGGGGTCCTCCGGGAACTCAAGGAACAGCGGACGCCATGCCGGCATACCGTTCTGGTTGGACTCGTACATCAGGGAGTACAAAGTGGGCATCAGACGGTAGCGCAGCTGGTAGGCTGCACGGATGTAGGGCAGGTTCTCCTCGTACATCCACGGCTGGGTAACGGTGTTGTCGTTGTTGGCAGAGTTCAGGCAGAAGCGCGGCTGGAAGATGCCGTTCTGCAGCCAGCGGAGCAGCAGCTCTGCTTCGGGTGCAGGGCCCGCAAAGCCGCCGATATCGCAGCCCATGTTGGAGCAGCCGGACAGACCCATGCCCAGAATGGTGGCAATGTTGAACTTGACGGTGCGCCAGTCGGTCAGGTTATCGCCGCCCCACACCTGTGCGTAGCGCTGGATACCGGCGTAGCCTGCGCGGTTGATAATGTAGGGGCGCTCGCCGGGGTACACATCTGCCAGCGCCTGCTTGGCGGTATAGGCCATCAGGTTGGAGTGCAGGATCTTCAGCTCTGCCATGGTGCCCTTTTTGCCCTCAAAGTCGCACTGGGCATCGCGGTCCTCTACGCCGTCCATCTCGCAGTTGTCGTTCCAGACGGTCTTGGTGCCCTTTTTGAGGATGTTCTCTTCCAGCAGTTGCTTCCAGGTGTTGCGGCCATTGGGGCCGGTGAAGTCGAAGAAGCGTCCCTCGCCGCCCCACCAGCGGCCATAGTACGGAGCCTTACCGTCCGGGGTCTTGATAAAGACATCGTTCTTTTCAAACAGGTCGATGTAGGGGTGGTGCTTCAGGATGCCGGGCTTCAGGTTGGGGATGACATTGATGCCCCGGGCGTTCATGTTCTCAAAGAACTTCTCCGGCTCCGGGAAGCGCTTGTAGTTCCAGTTGAACACATAGCGCAGGTTGTCCTTTTCGCCGCTGGAATAGCCGGACGCCAGCCAGAAGTTGTCGATGAGGATGCCCTCTTTTTCGTGCTTGTCGATGACCTTGTAGATCTCCTCGTCGCAGTTCTTTTCCAGCTCGGCGTAGTACATGGTGGAGGCGCAGTAGCCCAGAGACTGCTTGGTGGGCAGGGCGCTGCGGCCGGTCAGCAGGGTGTACTCGTTGAGGATCTCCGGCAGGGTCTCACTGGCCAGCAGGAACAGGTCGATGTCGCCGCCATCGGTCTGGTAGTAGCAGTAGCGCTCCCAGTAGCCGGACAGCTCCTCGCCAAGGTCGAACACGCAGTCGTAGGAGTTGTGGTAGAACAGACCCACCGGGCGCAGGTCGTGCTCATTTACCCGGATGTAGAAGGGGATGTGCTTGTACATCGGGTCGCCGGTCTCGGGGTCGTGGCCGATGGCATCCTTGGGGGACATCCGCAGGCGGCGTCCCTTTTTGTCCAGATGGCCGGTCTTTTCGCCAAAGCCGTAGAAGTGGTCGTATTCCCGATCCACCTTGGAGAAGTGGCTCAGACGGCCGATCTGATCCTTCTCAAAGGCGCGCTCCCGCAGATCCTGATAGATCAGCTTGCCGGACTTATCGAACAGCTCAAAATGGAAGGGCTTTTTGAACAGCTTCAAAGTCAGGTGTGCGGTCTCAAAGGTCAGGGTCTTATCGTCCTCAGCGCAGGGGACATCCAGCGCGGTGATGCGGGTGCGCTCGTCCTTGAGCAGGGTGTCCATCCGATCCTCCCACGCGGTGGTCACCAGCGTGTAGGACTCCTCCTCCATGGGAGTGCCCTTGTCGAAGTGCACCCGGATGCGGATGATATCGTCTGTCATGAAAACCAGCTTCACATCGGCGGCATCGCCGTGGATGAGGTAGCCGTTTTCGATCTTTTCAAAGGATTCAAAACTACGCAGCAGCATAAGAGGTTCCTCCGTGCAGTGTTACATACCGATCAGGTCGAACTGCTCAAACGAGACAGTCAACTCGTGATCCTTGGCGGGGTTTGCATACTTGACCTCGACAGCCTTTTTGCTCTGGCTGTAATACCAGCCCTCGGCAGCGGCGTCGAACTTGCGGCGGTTGAGGAAGTGCTCGATCTTGCGGCCATCCAGCGTGACCCAGAAGGGGCTCTTTTCCTTGGCAATCATCTCCACCTTGATGGTCTCCACGGTGTCCTTGTAGCTGCCCTCGGAGGCAAAGTTCATGGTCACCCGCTCGCCTGCGGTGGTGGTGATGGTGGTCTTGCGGTACACGCCGCTCTTGAAATCGTTGGTGATGCCGTCGTCATCGTACAGGGTCGTGGTGGTGGTGCCCTTGGGTGCCACGATGAGGTGCAGGGCGGTGGTGTGGTCGCCCTCCATGGTCATCAGCTGGTTGTCTGCCATGGCGATGACTGCGCCCTCGCGGACGAACATGGGGATGGTAGCCATGGTGACCGGCACTTCGATGGTCTGGCCGCCCTCGTAGCAGCGGAACTTATCGTTCCAGTCGTACCACTTGCAGCCTGCGGGCAGGTAGACGGTGCGGGTCTTGGCGCCCTCTTCCAGAACGTTGGCCACCAGAATATCCCGGCCGAACAGGAACTCGAAGCTCTCCTCCCATGCCTTGGGGTCGTTCTGGAAGTCGTAGACCAGAGCACGCATGATGGGCGCACCGGTCCGGCTGGCCTCGTACTCGGCGCTGTAAAGATAGGGGGTAAAGCGATAGCGCAGCAGGATGGCGTCCCGGATGGTATCCGCAGACTCCCGGAACATCCACGGCTCGGTGACGGTGTTATCGTTGGAGGCAGAGTGGATGGAGAAGCGGGCCTGGAAGATGCCGTTCTGCACCCAGCGCACGAACAGCTCCTCGGTGGGTGCGGGACCGGCAAAGCCGCCGATGTCCGCGCCCTCGTTGGGCTGACCGGACAGACCCATACCGGTGATGATGGGGATATTGTACTTCAGGCTCTTCCAGCTGGTGTAGTTGTCGCCGCACCAGGTCTGGGCGTAGCGCTGGATGCCGGCGCTGCCGCTGCGGCACACCATGTAGGGGCGTGCCTTGGCGTTGTGCTCCACCACGGCATCGGCACCCGCCTTGCACATCAGGGTGCTCATGAGGGGCTTCAGCTGGCCGATGGTGCCGCCCTTGCCGTCAAAATCGCAGGTGCAGTCCTTGTCCATCAGGCTGTCGTACTCGCAGTTGTCGTTCCAGACGGAATCGGTGCCCACGGCGATGATGGACTCGGTGAGGTACTTTTTCCATGCTGCACGGCCTTCGGGCTTGGTGAAGTCCCAGAATGCGCCGTCGCCGCCCCACCATTTGCCGACACCGTAGGTCTCGGGGTTCTTGCTGTCCTTCACGAATACGTCATCTGCGTTGAACTCGTCGAAACGGGGGTTGCACAGCAGGACACCCGGCTTGACGTTGGGCACGTTCTGGGCGTGCTTTTCGTTCATGGCGTGGAAGTAGGCGCTGGGGTCCTTGAAGCGTTCGGTGTTCCATGTAAAGACGCAGCGCTTGTTGTTCTGGCTGGTATAGCCGCTGGACAGGTGGAAGCCGTCGATGGGGAAGCCCTCTTCCTTGATGGTGTCGATGAAGCCCAGCACGGCGTCATCGCTGTCCTTTTCCAGCTCGGGGTAGTACATGCTGGAGCCCTGATAGCCCAGTGCACGCTTGGGCAGCAGTGCCGGACGGCCGGTCAGCAGGGTGTAGTTGTCCACGATGCGGGCAATGGTGTCGCCGCCGATCAGGAAGCAGTCCAGATCGCCGCCGTCTGCCTGAAAATAGGTGTAGCGGGGCCAGTAGTTGCTCTTTTCGCAGCCCATGTTGAACACGGACTCGTAGAAGTTGTGGTAGAACACGCCCACAGCCTTGTGGGTGTCGCGGTCCAGACGGATGTAGAAGGGGATGTGCTTATAGAGGGTATCCATCTTCTCAGCATCGTAGCCCATGGCATCGGTGGCGCGCTCCCGCTGGAAGGTCTTGTTCTTATCCAGCAGGCCGGTCTTTTCGCCAAAGCCGTAGAAGCAGTCGTCCTCCTTCATCCGGCTGTAAGCCACCACGCGGTTGTTGGAATCCTTGACGAAGGGGTTGCCGGGCAGGGTGCTGTACAGCTCGGAGCCGTCGGCAGCCAGCAGCTTGAAGTTGATGGGGTCTTTGTCCACCACCAGCGTCACCTTGCCGGTGGCAAAGGTGAGGGTGCTGTCATCCTCGGTGAGCTCGGCGGCAAAAGGCTCCACACGGGTGCGCTCACCCTTGAACAGTTCGTCCATCCGATCCTCCCATGCGGTGGTCATCAGGACATAGGACTCCTCTGCCAGCTCGTGGTCAAAGCTTGCGCGGACGCGGACGATCTCATCGGTCACAAAGCAGACCTTGATATCAGCGTTATCAGTATGCAGCAGGAAAGCGCCGTCTTTGCGCTCCATGCCGGTAAAACGGGAGCAGATCTCCATAATTTTTATTCCTCTCGTTGATTTTTGATAAAAAATGCCCCCATTCCCCCTCAGATGCAGGATATCTTCAGAGAAATGGGGGCAACGTATTCGTTGCTTTACCCGGAACAGTCAGGGCTTAGAACGTCCAGCCAAGGCTGGGCACCAGACCGCACAGGTACGGGACGCACAGCGAAATGGCCGGGATGAAGGTGACAAGGAACAGTGCCACGACCATGGCGGTGAACAGCGGCACGATGTACTTGGTAACGCCTTCGATCTTGACCTTGCCGACACCGCAGCCCACGAACAGACAGGAACCGACCGGCGGGGTGACCGAGCCGATGCCCAGGTTCATGATGAGCATGATGCCGAACTGTACCGGGCTCATGCCAACGCTCTTGGCGATAGGCAGGAAGATGGGGGTAAAGATCAGAACCGCCGGAGTCAGGTCGAGGAAACAGCCCATGACCAGCAGGAACACGTTCATGACCAGCAGCAGAACATAGCGGTTGTCGGAAATTCCCATCACGGCGGTACTGATGGCGGCAGGGATGCCGGAGTAGCTCATGACGTAGGACATGATGGAGGAAGCGGCGATCAGGAACAGGATGGTGGCGCTGCTCTCCATGGTGTCTGCCAGCAGGTCGTAGAAGCTCTTGAAGGTGATCTCTTTGTAAAGGACAGCCAGCACACCACAATACAGGCACAGCACGACACCGGCCTCGGTGGCGGTGAAGAAGCCTGCCAGAATGCCGCCCATGACAATGATGACGGCCAGCAGAGCGGGCACTGCATCAATGATGATCTTGACGGCGGGGTCGGGATCCTTGACATCAGAGGACTTATAGCCCTTCTTGACGGCGATGAACACAGCCAGACCAGCCACGCACAGACCCATCAGGATGCCGGGCAGGTAGCCGCCCATGAACAGAGCAGCCACAGAAACGCCGCCGGCGGTGATGGAGTAAAGGATCAGCGGGCCGGACGGGGGGATCAGGATGCCGGTGGGGGCAGAGCAGATGTTGACGGCTGCGGAGTAGTTGGGGTCGTAGCCCTCATCCAGCTCCAGCGGAGCCATGATGGAGCCCATGGCAGAGGTAGCTGCCACGGAGGAGCCGGAAACGGCACCGAAGAACATATTGGCCAGAACGTTGGTGGCAGCCAGATAGCCGGGCATCTTGCCCACAGCCAGACGTGCCAGACGGACAAGGCGCTTTGCAATGCCGCCCTTGTTCATGATGTTGCCGCCCAGAGAGAAGAAGGGCAGTGCCAATAATGCAAAGGAATCAATGCCCGAGAAGCAGCGCTGTGCTGCCACTGGAGCAAACACCGCAGGATCCATGCTGAACAGCGCAGTGACGACAGATGCGATGCCGATACCCGCCGAGATAGGAACGCCGATGAGGAGTAGAATGAAGAATGAGCTGAATAGCGTGATGGTTGCCTGTGTGACCATAAGACATCAGTCTCCTTTCTTGTTATGGTATTCCTGATATAGCTGAATGTTTTTAAGAATGCGGGCTACAAGGATAAAAACACCAGAGATCGGAAGAATCGAGTACAAGAACCTGTACGGAATGCGCATGACCGAGGAAACATTTGTGGCAAGCAGAGTCAGCCGCAAACCGCCATATACAAAAACATATCCAGCGAAGAAGAAAATCGCCAGTTCAATAAGGAAACTCAGTACGAGATCCACTTTGCCTTTGGCACGGCCTTTTACAAGGTCGAGCGCAAGGTGGGAATCGTTGTAGAAGCAGTAGGCCGAACCGATCATGGAAGCCCAGATCAACACAAACCGCAAAAACTCATCCGTTACAGTGGAGGGGTCATGCAGGATCCAGCGGGTAATGATCTGCCAGGTGCCGCCTGCCAGCAGTGCAAACATTGCCAGTGCCATCAGGAAGCGGACAATGGCATCAATAACCTGATTCAGTTTTTTCATACTCGGTCCTCCTTTTAGGCCAGGGCCCGGATGCGCTGGACGATCTCATAGGTATCCGGTTGTTCAGTTTTCAGCTGTTCGTAGATTGGAGCTACTGCTTTCTGAAAAGCAGCTTTGTCCACATCACGAATGAACTGCACGCCCTTCTCCTCCGCTGCCGCCAGAACTTGCGTTTCAAATTCTGCCCAGCGGCCTTTGTATTCTTCACTGGCATTATGGGCACATTCCCGCACAATGTTTTGCTGGTGCTCGCTCATTTCATGCCAGACTTTTGCGGAAATGACCACCATATCCGGGATACGAGTATGCTCATCAAAGCAATAATACTGCGTCACATCACCGTGGTCGCGCAGGGCGGTAACATTGTTCTCGGCACCGTCGATGACGCCCTGCTGCATACCGGTGTAGATATCGCTGTAACCCATAACGGTAGCGGAACCGCCAAAGTACTTCATCATATCAATAGCCATCTGGCTGTCCATGGTGCGGATCTTCAGACCTTTGAGGTCGGAAGGAACGCGGATAGGGGTGTCGGCGGTATAAAACGACCGTGCACCGGAATCCAGCCAGAACAGCCCCCGGAAGCCGCCATTTTCTGTGGATTCGTAGATCTCCTCCACCAAATCGCTGTCCATGACATTATAGTAATGTTCCTGACTGTCAAAAACACAGGGCACCGAAAAAGCATTGAACTGCTCGCTGAAATTGCCCAAGGTTGACGCAGAGACTTTTGCCATATCCAATCCGTCCGCTTGAATCTGGGTAATCATATCTGTTTCGCTTCCCAGTGTGCCGTTGGGAATGATCTGAATCTGGATGCTTCCCTCGGACTTTTCGGAGACCTCCTGTGCAAAAGCGGACAACTGAATATGGACAACATGATCTTCTGCCATGTTGTGCGCCAGTTTTAACTGGAACATCGGTTCACCATCTGCATTGACTGCCCGTTCTGCACCCTGCTGGCTGCAGCCATCCAGCAGTGCTGCGGCACTTAAAGCAGCCACTGCATGGCAGAATTGTCTGCGCGTGATTTTCATAGTGTTTTTCCTTCCTTATCTTGTTTTATCGTGTCCCACGATCACAGCCAACCGGCTGTGAAACAACATAGTAGCGGTGCAGCGCTCAGGACGCGCTGCGTTGAAAGCGATCCTTTCCCATCTGGACCAGGTCTTTCAGGTTGAGCCCCCACAGGCTCTTGGAGCGCTGCCAGTCCTTGCCGGTCTCCTTGGCAAGCACCTTTGCGAACCGCTCCGGGTTTGCCGGCAGCAGGCTTCCCTTGGGGATCATCACGGCCATCTGACGGCTCTGGAAGATGTAGAAATACTGGTCATCCTCCACCAGCCGGTCGATCTTTGCAAAGGGAATGTGAGCACCGTTTTCCACGTCCACACCGCCATCGTTGACCCGGCAGCTCACGGTGGTTTCCGCGCCGCCCCGCTGCATGATGACCCCCTCTGCCGCTACCCGGCTCAAAAAGTCCGGCATGGCGAACATGGCGCAGCCCACCAGCAGGCAGAGCACCTTGACAACGGTAGGGATGGCGGTGAACAGCGCCGCCATCACCAGCACAAAAGCTGCTGCGAGCCACAGCAGGTGCCGCATTCCCTCGTAGGTGTAGAACTCCGTGCGGAACATCCGGCGGATGGTCTCATCGTTAAAGACCACTTTGGCTTCAAAATGATTCTTTGAGGTCTGCATGGGTTAGCTCCTTTCGGACAGTCACGAAATGCAACCAATTTACTTGTCAATTAGCATAAAAACATTGAAACATTTCTGTGCGTTTGGTTAATCTCGTCTCCTTGCACCCTTATCATACTAAAAATCCCGCTGTTTTTCCGCAGATTTTGTGATTTAAATGTTGCAAAATGTGATATATACTGATATACTGGGGCAAAAAATGACGTAAAAGAATGGTTCTTATTTTTTTAACAAGGGACAGGAGCGGTTATGGGCATTGAACGGGTCTCACATTATATCGATAATGTCCTTACGGAAGCACAGGCGCGGATGGGGCTGCGCGACACCCGGCTTCTGGTCACATGGTACACCAACCGGGAAAACAGGCAGTCTGTGGTGCACTCCCACCCGTACCACGAGCTGGTGCTCCCCATTGGCGGTAGCACGGTGCGCTACTCGGTGGACGGCAGCGTGTATCTGGTCCATGTGGGGGAGCTGGTCTACTTTCCCTCTCAGGTCTACCACTCCGGCAACTTCCGTATTGATGCCGACCAGTCGGATCGTCTGGTCGTCCAGATCGATGATGCCCTATGGCAGGCTACCCGTCGGCGCGCGAACCTGAAAAATACAGGCTGGCTGCAGCAGGTCACCGTGCTGGACAGCGAAGCCTGCCGCAAGTGGGATTTTGCGGGGCTTTTCATCCGTATGGCGCAAAGTCTGGAGCTGCCAGGCTCTATCCGGGACACCGTTTTTGAGGCGCAGACCAGCGAGATGATGCTGCTCATCACGCAGGCCACCGGCAGCGGACAGACCACTGCGCCCAGCAGTACCAGTGTGCTGGTCGCGCGCGCTGTGGCCTACCTGCAGGCGCATTATCAGGACCCGACCCTGACCACCGTGCAGCTGGCGCAGGAGCTTTACGCCAGCCGGGAGCACCTTTCCCGCGCCTTCAAGGAGTGCACCATGGAGAGCATCCACAACTACCTGACCTATCTGCGGATGCAGCACTGCCGCAAGGCGCTGGAGGAGGGGGTATCCGTTCTGAACGCCTGCACCGAGAGCGGCTTTCCGGATTACAGCAGCTTCCTCAAGACCTTCCGCCGCCTGTACGGCATCACCCCGGCGGAATACCGCGCACAGAACCGGACAGTGGTGCGTTAAAAATCGTTTCATGAGATCCAGGCCTTTCTCTTTTTGCCAAAGTATTCAGCGTGTTTTCTTGCAAGCTGCCGAAATCAGCGCATTCTCAAAAGTTCGCGTTTGCGAAGCGCAGCACAGCAATGAAAGCCCCAGTGGAGCTTTTAAGCGACAGAACGGTCTTGCGCAGCAAGATGGAGGGGCTTCGCCCCGACAAGTTTACGTTGACACGGCTCGATTATTGTGGCTGCTATCCCAGCAATTCAATATAACATATTTACTTAGAGTTCCAGCTCGGCTTCCGAAGGAGTCGGAGCGAGTTTTTGACTTTCTTATCGCTACATAGCAAACCCGAACCAAGGCCATCCCGGAAGAGATGGTCAGGCACAGGTTGTTGTGTGGCGATTTTTTCGTTTGTGACTTTTTTGTTAATTTTCGAAAAGATAGCTATATTTTAGCTATTCTCGTCGGCTACCTATTGAGGGGACTTTTTCGAGGTGGGGACTTATGACAACTTTCTTACAAAGAATTGTCAATGGGTGTCAAATGGCCTTTTTCGATGCCTACCAAGTGAGAGCATCTTTTTTCAAGAGTGCTTCGACTTTGGATACGCTCACTGTTGCAAATTGTCTACTTCAGTTGGCTGCTCGATAAACTGACGATATTTTAACTCAGCGGTTATTTCAACTATATTTTCCAAGAAATTTTCAACAAATTTCTTTTTCGGGTTATATTTTAGCCGTTTTCAATGCCTACCAATTAGAGAGATGATTTTTCGGAAGCCCTAAATTCCGAAGATTTTCTATAAAAATCGGCTCCTTGAAAACAGAATAGTTCAATCGTCCGGTACTTCGCAAAAGGTACTTCTGTAACTCGCAGCCCGGCCATAACGAAGGCGGGGTGGCTGAAATGCCAATGGTGTGGTGAGAATCCGCTGCCGGACGATTCCCCACTCCTAGGGAGCCGAGGGCGAATATGGGAGACCTTAACATATTAAGCAGACCAGTGTGCTGGTCTGTAATTGAGAGAACCAACAAATACGCTGGTTCTCGATACATATTGAAGCCGGGCAAGCTGTCCATTCCAGGACAGCTTGCCCGGAGCAAGAGTGCAGAGAGCGCAGCTCTTTGCCCCAGTGATATGATGCTGTGCGTCATATCCTACTGGGTATTATCTGGCGCAAAATGGCGGCAGATCCAGCAGCTCCGCTGCTGCGCACTCTCCCGGCAAGCTGTTGAAATGAAAGAAGCCTCCGCTAAACCTTATACCAAAATCAGGAAAAAGTAATCAAAACAGGTTCACTTAGGGAGCCAATAATAGGCCTACGAGGCCCACGACTTTAGTGATTTCAGGTGCTATAATAATTGCAGAGATGCAGCATCTTAGTGATTCCCCGCAAAGAAAGAATAGCGATGCAACAAGAAATGGGAACGATGCTTCCTACTTTCATTGAAAATTGGGAACTCTCAGTTCCTGTTCGATTCCAAGCTTCTCTGCTATACTTTTCTTGCAGAGCAGAAGCAAACTCTTCTAAGCAGAAAGCGACGAACGCCAAGATCTCCCACTGAGGGAAGGAGCGATAGGCCACTTTCTTTGCAGTATAACAAACACATAAATCCTTTTCCGAAAGGATTACCTTTCGATTCCGAGAGAAGATTTCAAGACACGGTCTTGAAATGCGAGACTCGTTGCTTAGAAGAATTGTATCACTTCTGTGATTTGATCGCACGAGTGGCCGTACACAAAAAATACAGGAAAAGAGGGATGTCTATCTGAAATTAACACGACACAACGGACGAGCCGGAAGCCACGGCACCTATAACCCAAAACACAATGACCGGAGTTTCAACCTTTCCAACAGTGAGCACATCGACCCTGAACGAGCCAAGGGCAACATCTACTGGGACTGCTTCCACGGTTTCCGCTCGGCTCTTGCTCCACCCGACCCGGATGATCTGGCGGCGACCTTCTCGGAGGTAGAACGACAATTTTACGAGAGCAGCTATTCCAACTTTGTGGAAAGCCAGAACGAGCGCAATGCCAAAATCCGGCACACGGAACGCAACCGCTCCATTCCCGACCTGCTGTCCAGCCGCAAGACCTGCCCGGAAGAGACCATCTACCAACTTGGAACGCTGGATGAACACGCTTCGGCAGAGGACTTGCTGAGCGTCGTCACAGAGTTCATCGAGGAGTTCAAAGCCAAGTATGGCGACCATGTTCATGTGCTGGACTGGGTACTGCATCTGGACGAAAGCACACCCCACATCCACGAACGTCATGTGTTCGACTGCGAGAACAAGTACGGCGAAATTGCACCCCAGCAGGAAAAGGCGTTGGAAGCGTTGGGCTTCGAGCTGCCCGACCCGGACAAGCCCCTCAGCCGCCGGAACAACCGCAAAATCACCTTTGATGCCGCCTGTCGAAAGATGCTGTTCGAGATTGCCAAGCGGCACGGGCTGGAGTTGGAGGAAGAAGCGGAGTATGGCAACCGCAAATATTTGGAAAAGCAGGATTTCATCCTTGCCAAGCAGAAGGAGCAGCTTACCGCCCAGCAGAATAAGCTGGACGAGTTGACTTTGAAAGTTTCGGACATGGAGACCCTGCTGGAAGATGTTTCAGCAGCGGCCTACGACAAGGCGGTGGAGGTCGTGACGGATGTGGTGCGCACCGAAACTCGCAAGGAAGATATGCGAATGATCGAGGACACGAAGAAGTGGGTGCTGTCCCCGGAACGCAAGGCTCCCAAAGCCACGAGGGAATATGCCGCCCACCGTTTGGACACCGTGCTGGACAAGTTCCTCAAGACCATGCAGACCACCGCTACACGTCTGCAAGAGAAGCTGCTGAAGCCGGAAGTCCGGCAGAAAGGCAAGGAGCAGGTCAAGGAGAAAGCACGGGATTCCGTTCTGCAACTGCTGAACCGCTTGCAGGCAGAACAGGCGCAGCGGAATCCATCTGCACTTTCAACTGCGGAAAAGTCAGAAAATCGTTTTCAATAATAGTACGAGGTGATGTTTATTGAGCAAAGAAGTCAACGAAGAACGCACTCCCCGAACCGTTGAGGATGTGAAGGAGATGCTGTCCAAACATTCCAATGGCGAAATCCAGCGGACAATCCAAAGCTGCATCACGATTTTGCAGAACGACCATGTGCTTGCCGATGCCATCCGGCTGAACCTGTTGAGCGAGCGCATCGACATTGTAAAGCCCGTAGGCTGGCCCCGCTCCGGTAAGACGCTGAACGACACCGACATGAAGTATATCCTGCGCCGGATGGAGAAATACGGCATTTCCAGCGAGAAGAAAATTGAATCCGCTATCCGCATCGTTTCCAACGGGAACCGTTACCACCCCATCCGGGACTACCTGAACGGCCTGAAATGGGACGGCACGGAGCGGATAGCCCACGTCCTGCACCATTTTCTCGGTGCTGCGGAGGACGAATACACTTGCGAAGCCATGAAAATTTTCCTGCTGGGAGCCATCAAACGAGTGTTCCAGCCGGGATGCAAATTTGAAACCATGCTCTGTCTGGTGGGCGGGCAGGGGTGCGGGTCGCCAGTGGCGACCTCAAAATGCTATAAGCATTTTGAAGCACCGATCGAGCCGACAGGCGAGACCGGGGAAGTCCACTTTCTTCCGGCTGCTGGCGGTCAAGGACGAGTGGTTCTCGGATGACCTGCGGCGGCTGGACGATGACAACGTATATCGCAAGCTGCAAGGTCACTGGATCATCGAAATGTCGGAGATGATCGCCACTGCCAATGCCAAGAGCATCGAGGAAATCAAGAGTTTCCTCAGTAAGCAGAAGGAAACCTATAAAGTTCCCTACGAGACCCATCCTGCCGACCGTCTGC
>ERZ773217.1859-NODE-1859-length-15405-cov-7.700586_pt1 | contig 15405 bp, 21 predicted proteins | sample MGYA00580995_ERZ773217 | MGnify/ENA primary metagenome ERZ773217 (study PRJEB29015, sample SAMEA2737772) | human gut metagenome | biome: human gut; feature: human-associated habitat; material: faeces | place: China | collected 2012 ...
GCGGTCATAAATTCAAATTCCATTTAGTCTGTTTTCTCCTTTCGCTTGGCTCGTTGTTAGACAGGGCGGAACCGTCCTTTTTGAGCTGCCGTAAGCTCTGTTTTCCGTAATGTGCCTTTCCTGTCCCTTTCTGCCGGGCGGCCAGATATGTTCGGATGGCTGCTTGCAGCATTTGGGCGGTGAGCTTGCCCGTCTTAACCGCTAACGCGATGGTTTTCTGTTCGATTTCTTCCTGCAACTGCTATCCCTCCTTGGAAGTCAAAGCAGGCAGGCGGCACGGCTTAAATCCGCACCCGTAGGCCGGAGAGGTCGTCGGTGCGGATACCCACCAGATACCAGTTTTCAGCCATTTCTATGCGGGTGGGCCTCCATCTGCCGCCTACCAGTACATCAAAGGTTTCTCCGCAGCGCAGGCCGCCGTAGTAGTCCGCAAGGTCAAAACGGATGTCATAGCGGTCTGCCTGCTCGTCAAAAATCAAGGTTCCCTGTTTCATAGGGATGTCCTCCTTTTTCAGATTTTGCCGGTGTTCATATCGTGGGCCACCAGGGCCGTGTAATAGCCGTTGATGGTGCTGGGGGAGTTAATAAAACCGCCAGCAGGTATTTCTTGATATTTCGGATTTCCGTTGTGTTTTTGCTGATACAGTCAAAGACAAACTCCATGTGGGAGCTGTTCAGCTTCATCAGCTTGGACTTCACCAGGTCAGCGGGGTAAGCATCCCCGGCAATGCGGATGGTCGTTCGGGCGCTGCATATGGTTTCCACCAGCAAGTCCACGATCTCGTCCAGTAGTTCCCGGTCAATCACCTTGGTGTGCTGGCAAAGGTGTTCATACTCGATGTTGTCCTTGATGATTTCCCGATAAACCGCTACGGCGCTCTGTGACTGCGCCCCCGTTCCTTTCCGTTCCGGCGGCGCAGCCGCTGCTTCCCCCAAGGGAGAGGGAGGGGAAGGAATAGGAATGGAATCGGTAATTCGTCCATCTGTATTTGATTTCTCTTTACTTGATCTATCTTTATTTAATTGCGTTGGTTTTTCCTGCGTTGGATTATCCAATGTTGGATTTTCCAATGTAGGTGAATCCGGTACAGGCTGGGGCTGTTCGTAAATGATGTAATCCGCCCCGCGCAGGCGGCCTTGTCCGTCACGCGCACGGGAACGCACGATGTAGCCCGCCTGTTCCAGCTCCCGGACAGCCGCCCGGATGGCGTCGATCTGCTCCCGGTTGCTCCGGGATAAGCCTTTCAGTGTAAAGTCCCAATCCTCCGGCAAGGAAAGCATTTGCGATAACAAGCCCTTGGCTTTCAGGGATAAGTTCTGATTTCGCAGGTGATGGTTGGACATCACCGTGTAACCACGGTTCTTCTCCACACGAAACACTGCCATCTCGTCGTCCACTCCTTTCACTTGAAATTTCACCGTGTCAAGGACGGTGAGCCTGCCCGGCTGGTAAGGACATTCTGCGTAGACGCAAAACTGATACTTCCAGTGTGGGCGGTAAAATCGGCAAGTGCCGCAGTCCTCCGGCGTGACTGTCTCGCCGTTGTCAAAATGGTCTGCCCCCGGCCTTGTCTGCATGAGCTGTTCAAAGGCCCGGTCGCTGCTGGATGTAAAGTACATAGGCGGTCGCCCCCTTTTCTGTTACTAGGAAACAAAAAACGCCTTTTGACTGGCCGAGGGCTGTCATAAGGCGTTTTCTGCGTGGTTATAGGGTTATATCTATTTTTGTTTGTGGGTGAAAACCCAGTATTCATGGGGTTTTCTAGTGGTGTGTATATAAACATGAGGCCACCGCTTCTCTGGATGTGGAGAATGAAACCTTAATTCAGGCTGCCCTTTCTCGTCTGATTAAAGAAAAGACTGTGCTGGTAATTGCCCACCGTATGCGCACAGTAGCCGGTGCGGACCGGATTGTTGTGCTGGATGGAAGCATGGTGGCAGAAGACGGAGCTCCTGATAAGCTGCTTGCGAAAAAGGGAATTTACTCTCATATGGTAAAGCTGCAGACGGAAAGTCAGAACTGGACATTAGCGTAAGGAAAACATGCCATCCTCTCTCAAACAAAAAACAGGGTTCCAGGCGGTTTTTAAAACACCTGGAACCCTGTGAAACTTCTCTGAATGTCCTTTTCAGGACAGTCCTTCTGAGATTACTAAGCCCTGTTTACAAAAGACTCGCAGTCTGTACATTCCTTCTTAGTAGGATTTGCCTCGTGTGTTCCAACCAGGATTCTGTCCAGAGTGCAGTAATTTTCTTCCTGTGCATGGTAGGTGCAGTTTTTGATGGTACATTGAATGCTTTCATTTTTGCCGTCTACTTTCATGGTAAACCTCCTTGAAATGATTAATTGATTCCTGCTTAGTATAAACCAAAATTAGTAAAGCATACGTTTTGTACCTTGGTTTCTCCAGACTGTTCTTCTGTAATTTCATATTTACGCCAGAAATGAAAATATATTTGAAAAATCTCCTGTTTTGTTATATACTAAAAAGCATGAGTGCCCATGGACAGGCTGCACAGGGTTTTGCATATATAGGTCATGGCGCGAGCATGAACATAAATAATACAAAAAGGATGGATGTTACAATGGCATTATTAGAGACATGGAGAAATCTGGCTTATGGGGACGGCCTGGATGATAAAAAGAGAGAAGAACTTTGGGCTGGATATTTTCAGATTGAAAAGGGAATCTACGAGCAGATTTTATCCAATCCAACCCAGGTGATTACAGGAACTGTTAAGGAGCTGGCTGAAACCTATGGTACTGAGCTTTTGATTATGACTGGCTTCCTGGACGGTATTAATGAGAGCTTAAAGGGCTATGAAAACCCAATTGACACCATGGAGGAGGATACCCTGGTTAAGATAGAGATTGACCCGGAGAAGCTTTACTACAATATGGTGGAGGCAAAGGCTGACTGGCTGTATCAGCTCCCTATGTGGGACAGCATCCTTACAGAGGAGAGGCGCAGAGAGCTTTATAAGACCCAGAAGGCTTCCGGCACTATCCGCAAGGAAAAGAAGGTATTCCCCAACGATCCCTGTCCATGCGGAAGCGGTAAGAAATACAAAAAATGCTGTGGCAGGAATATGAAGTAAGCTGGCATAAGCATAGGCCGCACAGGAGAATGCCGCCTGCCCGGAGAATATCCGGGCAGGCGCTTTTGCAGTATGTATGAAAGGGATGGTGGCTCCTATGGAAGCCTATACCAGTTTTGCGCAAGTATACGATCTGTTTCAGGACAATGTACCCTATCAGGAGTGGTGCGTCTACCTTACCGGCTTGTTAAGAGAGCAGGGAGTAAAGGATGGCCTGGTGCTGGACTTGGGCTGCGGCACAGGAAGCCTTACCAGACTTTTGGCCCGATCCGGGTATGATATGATAGGGGTGGATAACTCCGGGGAAATGCTCCAGATCGCGATGGATAAGGGTCAAGGGATGGAGGAGGACATTCTGTATCTGATGCAGGATATGCGGGAATTTGAGCTTTACGGTACAGTAAGAGCAGTGGTGAGCATCTGTGATTCCATGAACTATCTTCTGGAATATAAAGATTTGGTGCAGGTTTTCCGCCTGGTGAATAATTATCTGGACCCAGGAGGAGTATTTATTTTTGATTTGAATACAGAATATAAATATAAGGAATTGCTGGCAGACAATACCTTTGCGGAGGATCGGAAAGAGAGCAGCTTTATATGGAATAATTTCTATGACCAAGAAGAAAGAATAAATGAATATGATTTGATTCTGTTCATCCGTGAGGGAGAGCTGTACCGGAAGTTTGAGGAGACCCACTATCAGAGAGCCTACAGCCTGGAGACGGTGAAGGCGGCAGTCCTGGAAGGCGGTATGGAATTTGTAGCTGCATACGATGCCTGTTCTCATTATCCCGTGAGACCAGACAGCGAGCGTATCTATGTGGTTTGCCGGGAACAGGGAAAGGCGGCAGATTAAGAATAAAGACAAGGAGTGATGGAGATGGCAGATTATGTAATACGGGCAACGGCAGCCCAGGGAGAGATCCGCGCCTTTGCAGCTACCACCAGAGAGTTGACGGAGGAGGCCAGAAAGGCCCACAATACCAGTCCGGTGGCAACAGCAGCCTTGGGCCGGCTGCTCACGGCAGGCACTATGATGGGCTGTGAAATGAAGGGGGAAGAGGATTTGCTCACTCTGAAAATACAAGGAGACGGTCCGATGCAGGGGCTGACGGTGACGGCAGATGCCCATGGAAATGTAAAGGGATATGTCTTTAACCCAATGGTGATGCTCCCCCCCAACGATAAAGGAAAGCTGGATGTAGGCGGCGCTATTGGAGTGGGTGTGCTGAGCGTTATTAAGGATATCGGTCTAAAGGAGCCCTACACAGGCCAGACGATGCTGGTGACAGGAGAGATAGCAGAGGATCTTACCTATTATTACGCCTCCTCTGAGCAGACACCCTCCTCCGTAGCCCTTGGAGTGCTTATGAATAGGGACAATACGGTGCGCCAGGCAGGGGGATTCATGCTTCAGCTGATGCCGGGAGCCTCTGAGGACATTATCAGCCGGCTGGAGAAGAAGCTTGAGGAGATTACCTCCATTACAACGCTGCTGGATGCGGGAAACTCACCGGAAAAGATACTGGAATATATTCTGGGTGAGTTTGGCCTGGAGATAAATGACAGGATTCCGGCCAGCTTTACCTGTGGCTGTACAAAGGAGCGGGTGGAGAAGGCCCTTATCAGTGTTGGAAAAAGGGAGCTTCAGGAGATGATTGATGAAGGAAAGACCATAGAGGTAAACTGTCATTTCTGTAACAAGAATTATGGATTTTCCGTAGATGAGCTGAAGACGCTTTTGGAGAAGGCCAGATAGTCCAGCAGGGGCTTATGCTTTAGGGATGAACGACAATAAAGCCAGTCCTGAGACTGGCTCTTTTGTAATCATTTGAAATCAGATATAACTTACTTCAACGTTCTATCAGTTATGATATATGTTTGAAAAAGGTACACTGTTGTTCATTGATTAAAGTCTGGTTACGTTTGTAGCCTGAGGTCCCTTAGCTCCGTTCACTACGTCGAACTCAACCTCTGCGCCCTCATCTAAGGACTTGAAGCCTTCCATGTTCAGGCCTGAGTAGTGTACGAAAACATCGTTGCCCTGCTCATCGGAAATAAATCCGTAACCTTTCTGGTTGTTGAACCACTTAACTGTACCTTTCATTACGATACCTCCAAAAATATAAAAATGTTCTCTGGTTGCAAACTATTTCGCAACTGTCCTAAGAATATCATAAATGTTGAAAAGTGTCAAACGTTTTTGGTCATAAAGCATAAACAATTTGCTCAGACCGCAGAAGCGATTGTTAAAAGATTAAAATGTAGAGAAATAAGGGGCAAAGCGTAAATTTCATGATATAATATCGCAGGATTATATGAAGACCGTCCGGTGGGCTACAGCCTGAGCCGCTCCTGAAACCGGACCTGGCCCGTTACATTGGGATGGGGTATATTTGCGGCAAACATGCTCTGAAAAGAAGGGATATAATAAATGAAGATTTGCAATATATGGAGGCATTTCTATACCATTACAAAGCACAGGCACTTAGTCAGGAAGCATTGCTTCAGACTCGGATTATACTGGCAGGGACTTACTCATGATCTGTCAAAATACAGCCCGGAGGAATTTTGGACTGGAGTTCGATATTACCAGGGTACCAGAAGCCCCAATGCGGCGGAACGGGAGATTGTAGGCTTTTCCTGTGCCTGGCTGCATCATAAGGGACGGAACAAGCATCACTATGAATACTGGATTGATGTGTCTAATAACAAGGAGGAGGGGCTGGTGGGCAATAAAATGCCTCTTAAATATGTAGCGGAGATGATCTGTGACCGGATTGCCGCTTGTGAGGTATATAAAGGAAAGAATTATACCAGCGCCTCGCCGCTGGAGTATTATGAGCATACGAAAAGGTATATAACCATTCATCCTGAGACAAGGGCGCTTCTTGAGAAGCTGCTGATCATGCTTAAGGAGGATGGGGAGGAGGCCACCTACGGTTTTCTTCGGGAGCTGTTAAAAAGGGGCGTCTATTGATTGTACGGTAAGCAGCCGGCAGGCCATATGGAAGATCCATCCTCCCAGAGCCACGGAGGACAGGTATAAAAGATTGCCCGGAAGGATGCCGATGGTAAGCGCTATCTCATGAAATACTATCTGTTCATTTGGGTAGTAAGGGCTGATATAGAACATGTCGGCATTTCCGTAAGGATGAGAGGCTACGTTAATCAAGGTAGCAATGAGAGAGCAGCCAAGGAGCAGAGGAAGGGTAGACACAAAAGCTCCTGCTTTTCGACTGCCTGTGCCTGAGAGGGCGCAGTAAAGTCCCATACATATCAGAATAAAATGCCAGATGAATCCATGAAGAGTCAGAACCCAGTAGGGATGCATAAGGCCGCTGGGTTCTGCCAGAGCCATGAAGCCCCCCAACAGGGCAAAGTCCTGTATAAACGTTCCCATAATTGCGGCAGCTTTGGGCGCCTGTTTTTGGATGGCCGGGTAAAGGATTCCGAGATACATGGGTACGCTGCAAAGCTGAAAGGGAAAATACCACCAGTCATAGGTCTGGCTGTTAACAGCATAATACAGAAAACCCTGCTTATAAAGCTCGATGGCTGCCAGTACCAGGCCGGAGATGAAAAGCACATGGGAAGCCGGCCTTTTGGCCAGCTTGCAGGCCAGTAAGCCAGCGGCCACAATACCGAAAGCTCCAAAAAGTATATGAAAACCCGAATAGGGTCTGGGAGCTTCCATAGGCCATGCAGAAGCTTTAAAAAAATATTGCAAAATTCCTTCCATTATCTGTGCCTCCTGACAGATTGATTATATATCATATGCAGAGGCCTTTCAACTTCTTCCGGCTGGCTTGCCCAAGGAGAATAAAAAATGAATCCCAGGGAAAGCTAAAAGGAAAGGAAGAAGGATGGAAAGGCGGAAATACGATATATGGGATTTATAATTGCGTTGGTGTCAGGCGCATTGATGAGCTTGCAGGGAGTATTTAACACAGAGGTAACGAAGCAGACCAGCGTGTGGGTGTCAGCTGGCTGGGTACAGCTGACTGCGTTTTTAACCTGTGTTCTGATCTGGCTGTTTACAGGAAGGTCGCCTGTAGGAGGGCTGATGGAAGTAACGCCCAGATATGTTCTGCTGGGAGGAATTATGGGAGCCTTGATTACCTATACGGTTATTCGAAGTATGGCGGCTTTGGGACCGGCTCAGACAGCGCTTCTGATTGTAATTTCCCAGATCATTGTAGCATATGGAATTGAGCTGTTTGGCCTGTTCGGTGTTGAAAAGGCTCCCTTTGCATGGAATAAGCTAATAGGAGCTGTCATTGCTATCGGTGGAATTATTGTTTTTGAAAGATAAAAATTGGAAATAAAGCTTGTATTTATATACCATTTTAGTTAGAATAATAGCATCAGGCTGAGATGGCGCTCTCTTAAAAAGGAGGGATACCATTGAAGATGAGACTTAATTCATTCAAACGCTTCAAGCCGGCAGGGATAGCCATATGTATGTTGGCTGCAGGCATATGCTATAGCTGCAGCGGTTGCGGGCCATTCGGAACTCAGAAAGAGTCTGTGATGGATCTTAAGGAGGCAGAAGCTTCTGATTGGGAGGCATTAGACGGAGCAAAACAGAAGAAGGAAGCCATGAAGGAGCCTATAGACGGAGAGTTCGCAGAATCGAGTGTAACCATTGGTACGGCAGCAGGAGCTGACAAGCCCACAGCCCAGTCGGTATACGTTCATGTCTGCGGGCAGGTAAAGGAACCGGGCGTGTATGAGCTTCCGGCTGGCAGCCGGACTTACGAAGCGGTAGAGGCAGCAGGAGGGTTTGCCCAGGCGGCAGCCAGGGATTATCTGAATCTGGCCCAGGAGGTACAGGACGGTATGAAGCTGGAGGTGCCTACCAGGGAACAGGCAGAGATGTGGCAGAGTCAGGGCCAAAGGGCAGGTGCAGCTTTGGGCGGGGACAGCGATTCAGGAAAGGACAGTGTGAAGGTCAACCTAAACACTGCCTCAAGAGAGGAGCTTATGAGCCTTAAAGGAATCGGTCAGTCCAGAGCAGAGGATATTATCCGGTATCGGGACAGGTTTGGAGGCTTTGGAGCAATAGAGGATATTATGAATGTACCGGGAATCAAGGAAGCAGCTTTTGAAAAGATTAAGGACAGTATAACAGTATAAATTGACAGGAGGGTGTCCAAAAGTCGTGGTATAATTTTTGAAATCAGAATGGCTTTTGAGACACTCTCATTGATAGATAAGGGGATAGAAGAATGGCGCGGGTATTAGTAGTAGATGATGAGAAACTGATTGTGAAGGGAATCCGTTTCAGTCTGGAGCAGGATGGAATGGAAGTAGATTGTGCCTATGACGGTGAGGAAGCCCTGGAGCTTGCCAAGAAGACGGAATATGACGTTGTGCTTCTGGACGTAATGCTTCCTAAGTATGACGGTTATGAGGTCTGCCAGGCCATACGGGAATTTTCGGATATGCCGATTATTATGCTGACGGCCAAGGGAGGCGATATGGATAAGATTCTGGGACTGGAGTATGGAGCGGATGATTATATCAGTAAGCCCTTTAATATTTTAGAGGTAAAGGCCAGGATTAAGGCTATTATGAGACGTAATTCCAAGAATAAGCGTCAGAAAAAGGAGGAGCCTGCAGACAATATGATCGGAGCAGGGGATCTTAAGATGGATACGGAGAGCCGGAGGGTATTTATTGCCGGCAGGGAGATTAACCTGACTGCCAAGGAGTTTGATCTTCTGGAGCTGCTGGTGCGCAATCCCAGCAAGGTCTACAGCAGAGAATCCCTTCTCACCTATGTATGGGGTAATAAGGCCATGGAAAATGGTGATGTGCGGACAGTGGATGTTCATGTGAGAAGACTGAGAGAAAAGATTGAGCCCAGCCCAAGTGACCCAAGGTATGTACATACAAAGTGGGGCGTGGGATATTATTTTCGGGTAAAGGGCTGATTGGATTGTCGCCGGACCTTCGCTATGTGAACAGGGGCTTTTGGTTTCTGTTGGCGCGAGGCTGCATGGTAAATGGAATAATGGAGTAACAGATGAAGATTACCCTTGTAACAGTGGGAAAGATAAAGGAGCGTTACTTGGAGGACGCAGTAAAGGAGTATACGAAGCGGCTTGGACGGTACTGCAAGCTGGAGGTGATCCAGGTGGCAGATGAGAAAACCCCCGACGGCGCGGGAGAAGCTGTCATACGGCAGATCAAGGAGACGGAAGGGAAGCGTATTCTTTCTTTTATAAAGGATGGAGCTTATGTGATTGCTCTGGCTATAGAGGGGAACATGCTTTCCAGCGAGGAATTGGCAGAAACGCTCCGGCGGCTGGGCGTGGAGGGCGCAAAACAGATTGTGTTTGTGATCGGCGGTTCTCTGGGGCTGTCCCAGGAAGTGATGAAACGGGCAGACTATGTCCTCAGCTTTTCCAGAATGACCTTCCCTCATCAAATGATGAGGGTTATTTTGCTGGAACAGATTTACCGGGGGTATAGGATTATGATGGGACAGCCGTATCATAAATAGTGGGGAGGAAATCGGATTAGCAGCTTTAAGGGAAGAGAGCTTTGCTTCTCTCGCGGGAAATCTTCTTGTAGGGCTTGCCTTGTTCAAACTGCGGGTCGTAATAGGGTAACTTTTGATAGAATACCAAAATAGTTTCCGTCCGTTTCAGCGGGGGAGATGGGCGTTGAGAAAACCTGTAAATCGGCTCTTGTACCACACCCACTCATAGCGGAGCATGGACAGGTTGGAGGCCCCTAGTAACTTGTCATAGGTATTGAGCGAAAACAGCACCGAGCCTTGCAGCTTGACGGCCCAGCGCGCCGCCTTCCGCAGTTTTGGAAGCGGCAGGGGCATATCTCAGCTGCTTACATTTTGCCGGTGATTTCCTGTTTCGTACGTATTCGTTCCTCACTTAAGGAAACCCAAGCCTCTTTAAACACATCAATACAGGATTCACGATCCGCCCCCTCTGTTACGGTTTAACCGTTCCTCCGTAGTCTGAAAACCGGTTACACGATTAGCATATATCTAAGCCTCCCCATAAAGGCGCTCCATATCAAACATCAGTCCGTCCATGTCAAATATCACAGCATGAACCATCACTTTTCCATAGCCTTGCTTCTCTGGGATGTATTTTCCTGAATTACATAGTGGTTGCGCACCCCGTCAAGCCGCTTACTACCTATCCTTTTATGAAATTCTGGATCCTTTGGTATATCCGGGTTAATTCCCAAATCCTGTGAGGCCATGCAGGCTACCACCTGAAGGGGAATAATGTATTCCCAGCAGGAGAATATAGGGTCTTCCACAAATTCCACAATCAGGTTTTTATCAGACTGTACACCTACACCGTCCGGTGATGCAATCAGGTAATTATGGGATGTCCACTCGCTGAGTATCTCAACCAGCTTCATAGTTCTTGGCTTATAATCTCCCCTGGAGGCCAGATAGAAGATGTGGGTGCTGTCCGTAATGGAATTGTAGATGCCATGGAAAAATTCTTCTATATCATATCCGGTCACGCCCTGACGGACTGTCTCCAGAATCTTTAGTGCACCTTCCAGCACATCACAGTACATGCCGTCATATCCTACAACGATTACCCTCTTTGCTGGTAGGAATTCGTCCTTAATTCTCGTGTACCATTCCACTGAGGCCTTCGTAACCTTTCCTAGGTTCTCAATGACCTGGAACATGCGCTCCCTGTATCTAGCCGCCTTTTCCTCCGTGACCATCCCCTTTGCAATGGCCAGCTCTGTAAGCATCATCATAAGGGTAACCGTGGTTCCTGCATATCCCTTGGTCTTTGCCCCACATGTTTCATTTCCAACTTCAATCTTAGTGGATGTATCAGCGTGTTCAAATATAAGGGCTGATGGGTTTGCGGATACGGCTGCCGTATGTAGCTGGCGTTCTCTTGCTGAATCCAGACCTTCCACCGTAGACAGGCTTTGTCCGCCCTGAGACATACCGATTACCAGCGTATTCTTATTAAAAACCTTTTCCTCTCTGGCAAACTGAGTTGGATACATGTTAAACACCTTGATGCCCAACAATTCTTCCAGATACAGCTTTGCGGCCAGACCGGCATGATAGCTGGTGCCGGAACCAACCACATATATCTGCGCAATCTCCACATTCTTAAAATAGCGAACAAAGTCCTTTGTAATCTCTTCTCTTCTATTAATTATATCAGTCAGTACAGTTGGTGTCTCACATATATAGTCAAACATCTTAGATTTCATTATAAAATACCGAAGAACGCACCCACAATACCAATGGCAATCATACCAAACATAATCGTGGTGGTCTTAAATCCTTTCTTTAATAATGCAAATGTTCCAAAGGTCAGTCCTAAAGGAAGTACGGAAGGCAACAGCTGGTCAAACACTCCCTGTATTTCCACACTTGCCTCTCCCATGGTAAGTACCAAGGGAGTTGAAAATGACACCATAGAGGCAATCATAGCCCCAACTACACAGAGGCCCATCACCTTGGCACAGTTAGTAAGTATTTCAATCATCCCCGATGCCTGGGCCGCTTCCACGAATCCAATACCACTTTTATACCCCAGCTTTAACCCGTACCATCTGGCCACATAGTGCGGGATGTTAAATATCAGAAGGAACAGGATTGCTCCCAGTATGCTGCCCTGGGCTGCCAGCCCGCAGCCAATACCTGCCGCAATGATACGGAAGGTACCCCAGAAAAAGGAGTCACCGATTCCGGCAATGGGGCCCATAAGAGCTGCCTTTAACGCCGCAATAGATTCAATGTCGAACTGATCACAGGATTTCTTATTCTCTTCTTCCATGGCAATGCATGCACCTGTAATAAAGGTCACTAATTGAGGCGTTGTATTAAAAAAAGACAGATGACGTTTTAATGCCTCGGATGCCTCCCTCTTTTCTGGATACAGGCGTTTTAGCACTGGAAGAAGGGAATAACAGAATCCTACATTCTGCATACGTTCGTAGTTAAAGGATGCCTGTAATGGAAAGGAGCGCCAGAATACACTGCGCATATCGCTTTTTGTCACGATTCCTCCCTCTTTAAAAGTTTTATTCGTACCTGCCATTATAGTTCACCTCCCAAATCATCTGACATGGTGTTAACTGCCATGGACGCCATGTCGCGTTTTCTCTGCATAGCCTGTTGATAAACTATATAGGCAATAGTAGCACCAACAATGGCGACGCCTATCGTACTCATGCCAAGCAGGGCCGTCAGCACAAAGCCCACAAAGAGATAAGCCGCATTTGTCTTGTCAAAAATAAGCTGCATGAGGATTGCGATTCCCAATGCGGGGAGCATTCCGCTGGCTACCTTCAGTCCACCTAAGATGAAAGGAGGCAGGGCGGCCACAAAACCAGCTACGGTATTGGAGCCGAGCAGTACGCCCAGGAATACAGCCAGGAAGGAGCTGAACCAGAACAGCCATGCTCCAGCCCATAAAGCTTTTGAAATCCCCTTGTAATCACCTTCCTCAGCCGCCTTATCAGCCCAATGGAGGAAGGTGGTATTGATGGTTCGATCCAGTATTCCAATAGACTGGGCCAGGGTTGCAATGGGCAGTGACAACGCTACGGCTGCGTCCATATCAAGGCCGGACATAATGGCAAATGCCGTCGCTAGGATTCCTCCTGAAACTACATCCGGTGGCGTGGCCGCGCCAATGCCTACGATTCCCATCATGACCAGTTCCAGGGACGCCCCCATCACAATACCTGTAGGAACATCCCCAAGAATCAAACCTACTATGGGACCGGTCACGATTGGCCGGTCAAACATATGCTGTCCGCATACACGGCCGTCCCATATTGCAAATCCTGCCAGGATTCCTAACATTAATGCTTTAAATAACATCATACACTTCCCCTTCTTTTATTTGTTATATTCTCTTAAAATAGCATCATAGGATAGCTTTTTCTCCGTGGGTACCGCCTGGAGATAAACCTCCTTCCCCATGGCATGGATTCTCTCTAGCTCTTTCATATCTTTCTCATCCAGATACACCTGGCGTTCTACCATCTTCTTGCCTGGCGCCTGACGGACACCCCCCCCACACAGATTGGAGATAGATGGGCATTTTTCCATCAGATACCGCGCATCCTCCACGCTGGCTGTCACCATGAAAATAGTTCTGGCCGCATGCTTCGGATTATTAACGACAGTCACAGCACCATCTAGTGACTTGATGGACAGTACTGCCTGTGGAGGCTTAGCCATGTTAAATGCCATCTGCATCAGCTTATCCGTAGTTGCCTTGTCATTGGCAACTACAAGGGTGTCAGCCCCCAGATAGGAAGTCCAGCTGACAGCTACCTGTCCATGGATTAAACGGTCATCTACTCTCAATAACTTAATCATCCCTATTCCTCCTACGGATTCCTAAAAACATTGCTTCACTTACCTTCATTTCCTTACAGTTCATCCAAAGTCTCCTCTGTATCTGTCTGATATTCCATCATGTCATTTACCAGATACATGGACGTCCTGGAATTCTCAATGGCCCCTCGCAGCATTCCCTTATCAGGCGCTTCCCCCTCTCCCAGCGGAAGCAGCGCTATCTCCAAAAGCAACCCCAGGTTCAGCCCAGTTACCAGGTATACCTTCTGCCCATACCCTAATAGCTTCATAGCTGCCTGGGTCGTGCTTCCGCCTGGGATATCTGTAAGCACTACCGTGGGATCACAGTTGCCAAAATCCATGATTTTTTTCTCAATCATGGAAACTATCTCAGGTATGGTTTCCTTTGCCGTAATACTTACGTAATCCACATTCTTTACCTGTCCCAGCACCAGGTTTAGGGATGTCAGGATTCCCTTCGCAAAATCCGCATGAGTAACCAGCACCAGATTTTTCATTGTCTATCCTCCTTTCTATCCTTCCTGAAATCGATTGATTTATATATATATTTTTATTATATTGTATATACATTTTCTGCGTAGTTATATATTACCATATCCACGTGTGATTTTCAAGTATTTTTTAGTTATACTCATAAATTTTTATAGAATTCAGCGATTTATGTATAGACATTTATTGGTTTTCATTATATAATAAACTAGAATTATTGTAAGATTAAAGGAGGTATACCCATGTCAGGTAAACCTAAGTATATACAAATCGAAGATTCTATACTCGATCAGATAAAAAGCGGAAGCTTGCGGCCTGGCGACCAGATTCTCACCGAGGTAGAACTGTGTGACACGTTTCAGGTCAGCAGAATGACTGTAAACAAGGCAATCCAATCTCTTGCGTCTAAGGGCTATATTAACCGTGTGGCAGGCAAAGGCAGCTTTGTGACCAATGTTCATGTACAAAAACCCATTGTAAGGGTACCCCAAAGCTTTTCGGAGGATATGCGCTCTATTGGTCTGACGCCAGGGTCTCGGCTGGTGGATTACAGGATATACCGGGGAAGCGAACTGCCTGAAGCCGCTACTCAGGCCTTGAATGTGGAAGTGGACGATATGGTACATTATTTCTCCCGCATCCGGACCGGCAATGACATGATTATTTGTATCAGCTATACCTATGTGCCATGCAGGGTCCTTCCGGCCATTGATGTAACACGGCTGGAGCACTCCTTTTTTGAATATGTAAAGGAACTTGGATTAAATGTACAATCCATGGATCTGTCACTGACTGCCACCTTGCCCACCGATGAGCAGAAGAAGCTGCTAGGTATAGAAAATGAAGCACTGCTGAAATCATTTCACTGTACTTATCTGGACAGCGGGGATATACTGGAATATATTGAGACCTATTATATTGGGAGTATGTATACCTATAGGATTACACTTTGATTCAATTATGGAATAATTGAACATTCACTCCCCCACTGAAAATACAGGGCATAGGGGCTCGTCAGCCAAATTCGGCTGCCAGGCCCACGTTTCATTCCATTATCTTAATGTTTCTGAATCATTTCCCCTGGATTAATATTCCATTTTGGTGATAACGTCATCATTGGTGAAACAATCGTTCTGCATTTTGCTTTTGAAAAGGGTATTTCACTCTCTGTGGTGTTAAATACATTGCCGTGAGGGAAGCAGTTATACTTCTAGGTGGAGATTTCGGGGATATAATGGCGGTAATCTCATATGTAGTTACAGTGGTAAGAGCAGAAGAAGAATTATATTCGATTGGACAGGTGGCAGGATCAGTTGCTCAAGTTTTTATGTCTATTGTATATATTTTTTTAGAAAAAAAACTTACTAAATTTCTGATTATCTTTTCATAAGTTGGTAAATGACGATATATCCCGTATTTTAGGGCTTTATCGGTATTTTCTTTTCGGAAGATACCTT
>ERZ773217.1865-NODE-1865-length-15392-cov-3.150551_pt1 | contig 15392 bp, 7 predicted proteins | sample MGYA00580995_ERZ773217 | MGnify/ENA primary metagenome ERZ773217 (study PRJEB29015, sample SAMEA2737772) | human gut metagenome | biome: human gut; feature: human-associated habitat; material: faeces | place: China | collected 2012 ...
TGTCGGTACCAGCCACATGGGGAAGGGATTCTGTCTCAACAAAATCATAAAGTCCCTTGGCAGCTGTTTCGGTCAGATAACTGCCGATGGTATAAATCTGACTGTCCCCGTCCATAGCTGCATAATACTGGGCGGGGAGCTGGGAACCGTCCGGGCCTGAACCGCCGGTACCGGGAACCTGGCTTCCCACCAGGATAGAGTGAGAAGAACCATCAGAGGAAACGGTATCAAACCGTACGGAAGGGTTATCCAGGCCATATGCTTCCGGAGAATCCGCGCCTTCCAGCTTCCGCTCAGCTTTTAAGTGGGACAGAGTATCTGACAGGGTGGTCAGGGGATATTGGCGGATGGGGCAGTCCGTATCCCCTTTATAATACCAGGTACCGCCTTCCCGGGTAAAGGACAGACTCTTGCCGTCCTTTGTCCAGGACAGGGAAGACAGCTCCGGAAGGTCGGTCATATATACAGAAGCATTTTCCGGTGACAGGGCCTGTGATTCAGCATTCCTCCCCTGATGCCAGGTGATAATGCCGTAGGCTGCGCATAGAAGGACCAGGGCTCCCAGAGCGGGAACCATTGGCCGTATATGTTTCTTCATGTTTAACCTCCTTTTTATGAGCACGTAAGTGACCGTATTCCGGTCACTTACGTGCGATACATGTTATATGTGATGCGTATAAACGTGATTTATAGCTTCCGGCGCTTCAGCCAAATCACAAAGCCTGCAATCAGGAAAATGACAGGAATCACGATAATAAACAGCGCACTCCACAATCCGGCGGATGTTATCATATTATAGGTAATATCCAGACTTTTGCTGGGGATGGACAGCGGTGTGACTCCGGGCAGTCCGCTGGCCGCGGCGTTCATGAACAGAGTCAGGTTGGTGATGCTGGGGAAACGTGACAGGATGGAATCATCAATCATGCTTGGCGCTGTGATGACGGTAAGCATGGAGGATGTGCCTTCTTCCTCGTTTACAGTCTCCGTGGCCACAGCTCCCAGCACATAAGTGCCCTGCGTCTTTTCCTGCGTGGCAGGATCCACTAAAAATGCAGAATCAGAGGTAGTCAGGAAGGGCTGGACCGCAATGTCCTCCGAAGGATTTTCCTGTATGGTCATACCCGCAGGCTGGACCAGAAGGGCCGCTGCGGAGGAATCAATTCCTGAGAGAAGGCTGCTGGCAAAGTCGTAATCCGGAATTACGTTAAAGGGATTATTGTTGTAGTAATGCTGGGGAGCCGGGTCGGCCACAAATCCATTTTTCAGGTCCATTCCGTACTGGGAAATGAAATCTGTCAGATTGGACAATGTATCCTGGGTACAGCCGGCAAGGAGCAGCATGCGGCCGCCGTTTTTCAGGTAATCGGTCAGAGTTTCTTTTTCATCCGCGGAGATATCCTTGACAGGTGCGTTCATGATGAGAAGGCTGCAGTCCTGGGGAACGGCTCCCTGGGTGAGCAGATTCAGATCGGCTGCATTCATGCCGGATTTATCCATGGCATCTGAGACGGCTGACGAGAGGGCGGTTTCCCCGTGTCCGGCCAGGGTATATACGGTCGCCGCTGTATCGCTTGTGACATAGCGGATGGCGCTGGTAATCTGTCCTTCACCGTCAAAGGCGGTTTCCTTGATTTGCCCGTACTGGTAGTAAACCATGGGGTCAAACTGGATGATATCGTCAAATGAAATGGATGTTTTTTTTCCGGTGGACTCGCAGGATACAATCAGATTGCCGGGCTCTGTGTCCAAGGAAGCAAGTACATCCGGGTGAAGCACAGGGTCATTGGCTTCCACCGAAATATGCGGGGAAAGGTCCTTATACAGATTCACAAAGGATGTAATCCTCTCATCCACTGAGTTGGGATCGGCCACAATATGGATGGTAACGTCTCTGTCCAGCTGTGCCAGGATGTCCCTGGTTGTATCACCCAGGGTAAGGATTTTGTTGGAACTTAAGTCATGTTTCAGGTATTTGGCAGGAAGCTTTCCCACTATCAGGTTGAGTACAATGACAGCGGCAATGACCACAAGGGTGAACAGTGCCATATAGCTGCCTTTTTTACATTTTCTGGTCATATGATTCAACTCCATCTTCTTTTCTCGATTGACTGGACCGTCAGGAACAACAATATACCGGCCACACTCAGATAATAGACAAGACCGCTGACATCCAGCATATGGCTGCTGACAATGCCGTCAAATACGTCTGTCAGTACGATTTTTCCCAGAAGTCCGGTCAGAGCCCGTTCAAATATGCTCTGCTTTACGAAAAAGGTTCCTATAAGGACTGCCGCTCCGGCTGCTTCCAGTCCAAGGGAAAGGGGGATATGGCCGGTCAGCCGGTATAGGATAAAACACACCAGGGTCCACAGGATAAGGAAACCGGCCAGGGAACCTGATGCGGCAGCCGGTATAAAGTTTAAAAGCCCTGGCCAGAGGATGCTGAGCAGCAGTATGCCGAAGGTCCCTGCAGCGGCTATGAGCTGGCTTTCCGTAAGGGAGGAGATGAAAAGCCCAATGGCAATATACACACATCCCAAAAGGAAGAAGGCCAGTATAGATGCATAGTCCTCGGTCAGATAAGCGGTGCCGGCGCTTCGGATGATAAGGGGACAGAGGCAGGCAATGGCCATGGGGACAGCCAAAATAGTGACCATGGAAAGAAATTTTCCCATAACAATGCCCCATACGGACACAGGGGAGGTGAGAAGCAGCTGGTCTGTCCGCGCCCTGTGTTCATCCGACATGCTGCGCATGGTCAGAATCGGCACCGCAATCATAAGTATCATCAGGATGGAATTAAGTGTATAAGAAAAATAGGGGTAACCGTTAATCATATTGTAAACCATGAAATAAATGCCCATGAACATGGTCATGAAAGCAATGAAAACATAGCCTGTCATGGAGCAGAAATAGGATTTCAGCTCCCGCTTATAGATAGCTCTCATTGGGAATCCTCCTCCTTTGATGGGTCTGTGGGGTCTGTGACGCCTTTGTCCTCCCGCAATTTCGGGGAGTCCTCTGTCAGCTCCAGGAATATTTCTTCAAGGGATGCCTTGGAGGGAGCCATGGACAGGATGGGAAGTCGGTGATTGGCCAGGGCGTAAAAAATGGTTTCGCGGATATCTGTCTTAGCGCCGGAAGCAATGCCGCCGCCGGGAGCAATGCCACCGCCGGAACCAATACCGCTCCCCGAAACACTGCTATCTTCATCCCCTCCAAACTGCAGATTCACCACACAGGTGCCTGCCTCGCCTCCGGCCCCTATACGCTCTATGGACAGACCGTGAATTTCCTCCAGCACAGGCATTACCGTTTCCTCGCTGCCTTTTACCGTCAGCTCCAGGCCCGCGGCGCCTTTTAAACGTTGTTCCAGGTTTTCAGGAGTATCGCTGGCAATCAGCTTTCCGTGGGCAATAATCATGATATGGTCGCAGACAGCGCTTACTTCAGACAGGATGTGGGAGCTCAGGATGACGGTATGCTGTTTGCCCAATCCCTTTATCATATCCCGTATCTCAATGATTTGTTTCGGGTCCAGTCCCACAGTGGGTTCATCCAGGATGATAACAGAGGGCTTCCCTAAAATAGCCTGGGCCATACCCACCCTCTGGCGGTAACCCTTGGACAGATTTCGGATCAGCCGTTTTCTGACATCCGTAATCTTAACCAGTTCCATCACTTCCTGTATAGCGTCCTTCTGCCCTGCTTTCGGCAGCTTTTTAAGGCAGGCCGCAAATTCCAGGTACTCATCCACGGTCATATCCATATACAGAGGCGGAATTTCCGGCAGATACCCGATGCGTTTTTTTGCGGCTTCAGGCTCTTCCAGTATGTCGTGGCCGTCTATGATGACCTGGCCCTCTGTGGCGCCCAGATAACCGGTCATGATGTTCATGGTAGTGGACTTCCCGGCTCCGTTAGGGCCCAGGAAGCCGTATATCTGGCCGTCTTCCACCCGGAAGCTTAAATGGTCCACTGCCAGATGGCCGCCGTAATCTTTTACAAGATTTTTTACTTCAATCACTGATTGTGTCCTCCTGTCAGTTTTTTATAAACATATACACCAAACAGTTTTAAAATTAAAATGTGATGAAAATGTGTTTAAATTATAATCTTTTTATAACAATTGTTTTTAAATTTGCAAAATAACGCAAAGAACCGCAAAATGTTGCACTGATTTTTGCGAGAAAAAGTATTGCCCTGCATGGATGGAATTGGTATAATAAAGGGCAGTTGGTAAAAAAATAACATCTATGATGCGTGGGCCCCCTTGGGGGCACCGGAATGGAGGGAACTATGAATCAGATTGATACCATGTCAGTCAATGCAATCCGCGTTCTGGCAGCAGATGCTGTACAGAAAGCCAAATCAGGCCACCCAGGTCTTCCTTTGGGAGCCGCAGCCATGTCCTTTGAGCTGTGGGCAAAACATATGAACCATAATCCTAAGAATCCGGGATGGGAGAACAGGGACCGTTTTATCCTTTCAGGAGGCCATGGCTCCACACTGCTGTATTCCCTGCTTCATCTTTTCGGCTACGGCCTTACAAAAGAAGATATGATGAATTTCCGCCAGATGGATTCCCTGACACCGGGACATCCGGAGTACGGTCATACAGTAGGCGTTGAGGCCACCACAGGCCCTCTGGGCGCAGGCATGGGCATGGCAGTCGGCATGGCTATGGCCGAGTCCCATCTGGCAGCTGTATTCAACAAGGACGGATATCCGGTTGTTGACCATTATACCTATGTGCTGGGCGGCGACGGCTGCATGATGGAGGGCATTTCCTCCGAGGCATTCTCACTGGCAGGTACCCTGGGCCTGGGCAAGCTTATTGTATTTTATGATTCCAACCGTATTTCCATCGAGGGAAGCACGGATATTGCATTTACAGAGAACGTGCAGAAGCGCATGGAAGCCTTTGGATTCCAGCTGATTACCGTTGAGGACGGAAATGATCTGGATGCCATCGGCAAGGCCATCGAGGAGGCAAAGGCAGATACCGCACGTCCGTCCTTCATCACCGTAAAGACCCAGATTGGCTACGGCTGTCCCGCTAAGCAGGGCAAGGCCAGCGCTCACGGCGAGCCTCTGGGTGATGATAATGTAACTGCCATGAAGGAGAACCTGAACTGGCCATCCATGGAACCGTTCTATGTACCGGATGAGGTATATGCCAATTATAAGGCATACGCTGAGAGAGGCGCTGAGACAGAGGAAAAATGGAACGCATTATTTGCGGAATACTGCGGGAAATATCCGGAGATGAAGGAATTATGGGATAAATTCTATAATCCGAATCTGGCTAATGATGTTTATGACAGTGAAGACTACTGGGCATTTGAGGACAAGCCGGATGCTACCAGAAGCCTGTCCGGCAAGCAGCTTCAGAAACTTAAGAACCTGATGCCGAACCTGATTGGAGGAGCAGCAGACCTGGCTCCGTCCACTAAGACCTATATGGCTGATATGGGGGACTTCTCCAAGGATAACTATGCCGGACGCAACCTGCATTTCGGCGTCCGCGAGCTGGCCATGTCCGCTATCGGAAACGGTCTTATGCTTCACGGCGGCCTGCGGGCATTTGTGTCCACCTTCTTTGTGTTCAGCGATTATACAAAGCCAATGGCAAGGCTGTCTGCTCTTATGGGTGTGCCCCTTACCTTTGTATTTACCCATGACAGCATCGGCGTGGGCGAGGACGGACCAACCCATGAGCCCATCGAGCAGCTGGCTATGCTGCGCGCCATGCCTAACTTCCATGTATACCGTCCGGCGGATGCCACGGAGACAGCTGCTGCATGGTACAGCGCCGTATCTTCCAAAAAGACTCCTACGGCTCTGGTACTCACAAGACAGAACCTGCCGCAGCTGGCCGGATCCAGCAAGGAGGCATTAAAGGGAGCCTATATACTGGAAGATTCCGCAAAGGAAGTTCCGGATGCCATCATCATTGCCACTGGTTCCGAGGTGGAGCTGGCAGTGGGTGCAAAGGCAGAACTGGCAAAAGAGGGCGTGGATGTGCGTGTTGTCAGCATGCCCAGCATGGACGTGTTCGAGGAGCAGCCTGAGGATTACAAGGAGAAGGTCCTTCCAAAGGCAGTTCGCAAGAGAGTGGCGGTAGAGGCACTGGGCGATTTCGGATGGGGCAGGTATGTGGGCCTTGACGGAACCACCGTCACCATGAAGGGCTTTGGCGCCAGCGCACCGGCGGGACAGCTCTTTAAGAAATTCGGATTTACGGTTGAGAACGTTGTGGCAGCCGTGAAGTCACTGTAGACATAAACAGCTGCTGCTCAATGGCAGTTAAAACCGGACCCATGAAGAACAGACTGCTTCTTCATGGGTCCGGTTTCATTTAAAGCAGGATAAAGATATATTCAGGCGGCACTGTGCGTATTTGTAAAATTGACAAATAGCTTCCCAAATAATATAATATTATTCAAAGCTGTTTAAAGTTATATGGTTTCCGGAAAAGCGAGGTACGGCAGATGAAACAGATACGAAAAAAACATAAGTTTTCTCTGCCGATAACCATCACAGTCTGTATCGCCCTTGCGATTGTCTTTTACTTATCATTATCTTATTTCCTGGAAGGATACCGCAGGGACATCTACGACCGCATCATCAATTCCAATATCTCTGCGCTGAAAGAGACAACCAGCACCCTGATTTCCAAGACAACCGAAGGTTTTGACCATTGCCGGCATGAGATACGCGTGCTGGGAATCGGCATGTCCGAAGAACTGAAGGAAAATGGTTTTGACTCCATTGACGGCCTCAGCAATGGGGACCGCAGTTATCTCAGGGATTTTAACAAAGTGTCTGTGTTCGATTACTGCGTACTTCTGAATGAATCAGGCCGCGGTGTCTACAGCCAGGGGGATAGTGTGAAACCCATCAACCTGTATTCCAGTCAGGCCTATGTGGACTGCCTGAACAGCCCGGACGGGGAGGCGATCAGCTTTATTTCAGACCCGTTCAGCGCTTCGGGGCAGGATGTGGTGGCATTCTCCTGCCGCGCGGGCTCTGTCATACTGATTGGAATTTACAGCCAGGAATCCTTCCGGGCCCTTTATGATTCCACTGCGTTCGGGGACAATGCTTCCTATATGATCACCACTGACTCAGGTCTGATTCTCTCCCGCACCCATGTGAATCAGGCGCTGGGAGATACCCTTAATCTGTTTACATATTTTGAAGAAAATCCCCTGAATGCGGAATTCTTTAAGCCGGACGCCCGGGGCAGCACGGAATATGAGAGGGTGCTCTCTGATTTCAGGGACGATAAAAGCGGCAGCGCCGAGATTTACTTTGGGGATTCCCGCTATGAGCTTGTGTATGCGCCCATCCCGCGGACCGGCTGGGATTTCATTTCCTGTGTCTCCTATGACCACATTACGGCGGACGCGGCGCAGATTAACCAGGAGACCATCCAGCTGACCATGTTTATCATTGTGCTGATGCTGGGCATGTTTCTGGTGATTGTAATTATGCTGGTATTCGTGGTGCGCGCCAACGCATCCAGGGAAGCTGTGCGCCGCGACCGTATTTTCACCCTGATGACCCATTATGTGCCCAATGTGATTGTCATTGCTGACAGTGAAAGCGGCGCTATTGAGTATGCGTCCCGCAACACGGAACAGGTCCTGGGGATTGAGGATGCATTTGGAAATGCTATAGAAGATAAGTTCTTAAGCTGTATCAGCGGCAGCGACCGCCAGGCGGTCCTGGACCTGATAAGCCGGGTCCGCAAGGGAGATTGTGCCAGCGGAAGCCTGAAACTGCATTTTACCCGGCCTGACATCCAGAAGGATATCGTGCTGTCCCTTAACGCCTATCTGATTTCGGAACAGGACAGCAGCCAGCGCTTTATCACTGTGACTCTGGAGGATATCACGGAACGGGAGCAGTCCCGCAGGCGCCTGGAAGAGGCGCTGGAGAGCGAGGCACGGGCCAATGCTGCAAAGAGTACTTTCCTGGCCAGTATGAGCCATGATATCCGTACTCCCCTGAATGCGGTAATCGGCCTGACCAATCTGGCCCTCTATTCACCGGAGGACAGCAAAAAGGTGACCGAATGCCTTCAGAAAATCGCTAATTCCTCCCAATTACTGCTGGGACTGATTAACGATGTGCTGGACATGTCCAAAATAGAATCCGGCAAAATGCAGCTGGCAGAGACAGAGTTTGAACTGGGTGAATGGCTGTCCGGCGTGGTTACGGTGACCCAGTCCCAGACAGGCGTGCGCAGCCAGCATTTTGACGTCAATGTCTGGAACATTACCCATGAATTGCTGTGCGGCGATACGGTGCGCCTGGGGCAGGTGCTTACCAATGTGCTGGGAAATGCGGTGAAGTTTACGCCAAAGGACGGGGAAATCTATCTGGATATCACGGAGGTACCATCACAGGATCCTTCATTTGCCAGCTTTGTATTCCGGGTCAGCGATACCGGCGTGGGCATGAGCCGGGAATATATGGGCCGGATTTTCGAGATGTTTTCACGGGACCAGAATTCTTATAAACAGGGAATCCAGGGAACCGGCCTGGGCATGGCCATTACCAAGCGCATTGTGGATCTGATGGGCGGCACCATCCGGGTGGAGAGCGAGCCGGAAAAGGGCACCACCTTTACCATTGGGCTTTCCATCCGTTTAAGCAGCCGCCATGTGCCTCTGGCCGCAGGCTGCGCCATGCTGGTCATCGGCGAGCCGGGAAGTGAGGAAAAGTGCAGGGATGCAGTGGAAAAGCTGGAGGAAATCGGTGTGGATGCTGCCTGGGAGACAGACTATCAGGCAGCTGTTTCCCTGGCGGCCCAAAAGAGGGCGGCAGGCCGTCCTTTCTCCATGGCATTTCTTCCCTATAAAATGCTCCGCTTTGACCGGACCTTAACCGGAGAACAGCTGAAGCGGGATTTAGGCGGGGATACGCTTCTGCTTCTGGGACTGAAACCGGATGAGCAGGAGCTGTTTGAGGAGATTAAGCAGAAGGGATTTAAATATACAATCAGCCTGCCTCTGTTCCGGATGAGCCTGTACCGGAAAATTACCGGAATGCTGGGACAGGGGGAGAGCATATCCGGCGGACTGGCAGGGGAGTTAAAAGGCGTGCGTTTGCTGGTGGTGGAGGACAATGCGGTCAACCTGGAAATCGCAGTGGAAATGCTCTCCGGACTCATGGGAGCGGCGGTGGATACTGCCCGGAACGGAGAAGAGGGATGCACCCGTTTTCTGGATGCACCTGAGGATACATATGACGTGATTCTCATGGATTTACAGATGCCGGTTCTGGGAGGACTGGATGCGGCCCGCAGGATACGGGAGAGCATCCATCCGCAGGCAGCGTCCATCCCTATTATAGCCCTGACAGCCAATGCCTTTGAGGAGGATCGCAGGGAAGCCCTTGAGGCAGGGATGAATGGTTTTGTTCCAAAGCCCATAGACTTCGCGGTCCTGGCAAAGGAGATTGGCCGGGTGCGGCGTGAGGGCCGCTGTCTGCGGCTTTTGTTGGCGGAGGACAATGAACTTAACCGGGAGATAGCGGCAGAGCTGATACGGGCCGACGGCCAGCAGGTGGATGCGGTGGAAAATGGACGCCAGGCACTGGAGGCATATCTCAATGCTCCGGACGGCACATATGACGCCATCCTGCTGGATTTGCGCATGCCGGTCATGGACGGCTTTGAGGCAGCGGCAGCTATCCGCAGCAGCCAAAGAAAGAGTGCCGGATCCATTCCTGTCTTTGCGTTTACATCCAGCAGTGAGGATGAAGTGCGGTCAGAGGCGGCGCGGGCAGGATTCGGCGCTGTACTGACAAAGCCCATCAATATGGAACAGCTGCGGGGCCTGCTGGGCTAAAAGGGCTGTCCCTGAACGGCTGGGGCAGCCGGTACGGCCAGAGCTGTGGGGATGGACAGGAGGATACCCGGTACGGCAGCGAAACGTGATTTACGAAAACCATACCCGGGGAAGAGGGAGAATAAATATGAAGAAACGGATGGTAATAGGGCTGTTTCTGGCGCTGGTGCTGATATCTGCTGCAACCGGATGCACGGCCGTTTGGGATACCGGGGCCACAGAGGATAAGAAACAGAGCGGCGCGCAGCCGGCTGAGGAGCCAGTTGTGCTGCATGTGTACAATACCATGGGTGAGAATATCAATACGGAGCAGGCGGAAGCCTATATCCACCGCACGATGCCCGGAGTTAAAATTGAGAGCACTTATGAAATAGCGCCAAAGATGGAGAATGCCCAGCTGGCAGCGGTGCGCAGCGGAGGCGGCCCGGAAATCCTTTATACACAGGATTATTATACCTATGTCCAGAGCGGTTATCTGAAGGATTTGACCTCCGAACCATTTTTGAAGAACTACATGATCAGCGCCTTAAATGATGCGGAGGTAGGGGGTAAGGTATATGCCCTCCCGGTTGGAAACGGGTATATCTCAGGGCTGATGGTGAACAGACAGCTCCTGGCGGATATGGGATATGATATGCCCCGGACACAGGAAGAGTTTATAGGGCTCTGCCGCCGGATTCAGGAGAGAAGGGAGGAGACCGGGGTACGGGCCTATGCCTTTGGGATGCTTTACAATGACGCAGCAGCAGTGGTGGCCATGCCCTTTCTTCTGGATGCGTACACGGACAGCGAATATGTGCAGTGGCTGAATCTGTACCGGAATAATCCGGCAGGGGTTTCCTTTGAAAATCCGGCATTTGCCCGTGTCCTTAAGGGAATTGATGAGCTGGAAAGCATGGGGCTGTATGAGAACGGCGACTTCCTGATGAGCAGCAAACAGAATCTGCGGGAGGTGGTTCGGGGAAACGCAGTCATGTGTTCGGTGAGCTATGTGGACTATGCGGTTCATTTTGAAGAGAAGCTCAGGGATGTGAACGGGGTCCCAAGCTTTAAAATAGAAAAGGACGGCAAACAGGTATGGGTGAAGGCTGAGGACTTTGTATTCATACCATATATGGGAAGAACCAGGGAGGATCGCTGGCTGGCCACCAACGGGGACTGGTATCTGGGAATCAATGCAAACATAACAGACGAGACTGTCCTCAGGGCCTGCCGCCTGTATCTGGAATATGTGGCCTCCACAGAGTTTGCGCCGGAATATTACAGTGCTTCGGTTCCCGTGGGCGCTACCACCTACTACCGGCGGGATGACACATTAAATTATGATTATTTTCAGAATACCCATCCTGAATTTTACCAGTGCCTTACAGAACACTCCATTGTGAAAAATCCTTACCAGTTTTACGGTTCGGATTTGTTTACCTTTGCCCTGCGCCATTACCTGTGCGGACAGAACTATTATGCGGGTCTGGAAGGCGCCAGCTCCTACATGAAGATTGGCGGCACAGAGGGGATGCTGGAGGCGCTGGAAGAATACCGCACTACAGGGAAAAACCGTTACCAGGTCCCGGACCATGTGGTCGGGAAGACAGATAAGACATACAATTATGTGCGTATATTTTCCCGCTCCAATGAATCAGCTCTGGGAAACCTGCTGGCTGATGCCCTGCGCCAGTACACGGGCGCAGATCTGGCCGCCATCAATGCAGGAACTCTGACAGCGGAGCTTGAGGAAGGGGAGATAACAGAGTCTGATTTGGCCACCTCCATGCTCTACGGCCTGAACAACCATGTGGTCACTGTGCGCTGCAAGGGCGCGAACCTGATATCCATACTTTCCACCAATAACCTGACCGATGCGGTGAGAGCGGACCAGTCCAGTGTGTTCGGCGGCATGGTGATTCCCTCCGGTTTCACCTATACCATTACCTACGAACCGCTGGAGGATAATGCGTATGGGGGACAGGCGGAAATCAGCGATGTCCGCCTGTCAAACGGAGAAACGGTAGACCCTGACGCCTGGTATACGGTGGCGACCACGGATTATGAGCTGGGGGGAAGCGACGGCTGGGACGCGTTTACGGTGTTACCACCGGACAAGCCGGCTCAGCTGCCTGAGGGGATTGCCCTCTACCAGACCTTTGCCCCTGGAAATGAGAGCGCCTGCAGGTTATTTGACCTGAGTACGGACACCTATGACGAGCAGTATCAGCAGATAACGGACTGGGCCAGAAATCAGCCCAACATCATTGACGCGGTGATTGCCTATATTGAGAGCCATAGTGAAAACGGAGTGCTTGAGCCGGTCACCATCGACGGAAGGATCCGGATTGTCAATATGCCGGAGGGGCTGGATGTGGAGAAAAACAAGATCCGACTGGATTGACGGCGGGGAAGGAGAATTCCTGGCGGCAGGAGCAGCCGGCTCTTTCCTGCAATATTAATATTTAGTTTCATCACATCCCTGAACCATGTAATTGGACTCATCAGGGACCGGCATCACGGGCTCCTCCCCGGATTCCGTGCTGCCAAATTTAAACTGCCCAACCAGATTTTTGAGGATCTGGGCCTGCCCGGACAACTCTTCGCTGGCAGCCGCGCTTTCCTGTGCTGTAGCTGAATTTGTCTGGACAACGCTGGAAATCTGGTCTATGCCCTGTGTGACCTGTCTGGCGGAGGACGCCTGGTCTGCACTGGCCGCGGAAATCTCATTGATGGCCGCAGATACATCCTCAACGCCATTTACCACTTCGTCCAGCGCCAGGGCTGTCTCACTGGCGATTTTGGTGCCGCGTTCCACCGCATGAAGGGATCCCTCAATCAGTGATGATGTATTTTTAGAAGCATCGGCGGATTTTCCCGCAAGATTGCGTACCTCATCCGCCACCACCGCGAACCCTTTGCCTGCTTCTCCTGCCCGGGCGGCTTCTACCGCGGCGTTCAGCGCCAGGATATTAGTCTGGAACGCGATATCCTCAATTGTCTTTATGATCTTACTGATTTCACCGGACCCTTGATTGATGTCATCCATGGCAGTCAGCATTTCCTTCATGCGCTGGCTGCTTTCTTTTGCCTGGTCCATTACAGAGGCAGCTTTTTCGCTGGCTGATTTCGCATTGCCGGCATTTTTATCTATATGATTGGAAATCTCGTTTACAGTAGCAGCTAATTCCTCTATGGAGGACGCCTGCTCGGTCGCCCCCTGGGAGAGTGCCTGGGCTCCTGCCGCCACCTGTTCAGAGCCGCCGGCCACCTGCTCGGCACTCTGGTCAATGTTCCTTAAAACTGCTGATATCTCCTTTAATATTTTGTACATGGAGTCGGAAAGTGGTTTAAAATCCCCCACATATAAATCCTGGGACTGGCTGGTGATGGCAAAGTTACCTGCGGCCATCTGGCTCAGCCCCCAGTCAATATCATTGATAATATTGCTTATGGAATCAGTAATGAGACGGGTGGCTTCGGATAGTCTGCCCGTTTCGTCTTTGGAATGTATGACGGGTACCTGTGACTTTAAGTCACCTTCCGACAGTTTCTGGATCCTTTCCGTGCAGATGTGGATGGGATTGCCGATTTTCTTGGCCAGCCAATAAGCGATTGCCACTGCAGCAATCAGTGATATTACTAACAGAGCACATGTGATTCCGATGGAAGTAAGGGTCGCTCCCATAAAATCCGATGTGGGTGCCGTGATGGCCATGCCCCATCCGTCTGTGCCGGCGATTGGAGAGTAGGCGGCCAGCTTCTGCACACCGTTAATTTCATATTTGTCAAAGCCGCTTTCGCCCTTTCTTATTTTTCCATGTATGGCAGCCAGCCTGGCCAGTGATGAATCGGATTTCGCTTCCTCTTCTATGTTTTGTGTCATGATTGTGCCGGTGGTGTTGTCCGCAATGGTATAACCATCTGAATTGATGGCATAAGCTGCACTATTATCGCTGATGTGCACTTGTGAAACGATATCATTTAAAAATGTACTCTGCGGAACAAAGAACACCACGCCTGCGATTGTTGTATTAGGCCGTCCGTCCTTCCATAAGGGAGCAGCCACAATAATAGACAATTCTCCGTTGACTTTGCTGACCAAAGGATCGGATATATTGGCCTGGCCGGCCATGGCTTTATGGAAATAATCCCGGTCAGAATAGTCCTTGCCGTCAAGGGCGCTGATTCCATCCGGCCCTATGATGTTCCCTCTCTGGAAACCGTACTGTTTTACCTTGTCATCAATCAGAAGCTGCTTATTCCCAGGGCTCTGCTGGGGATCCGTCAGCCGTGCGATGGTTCCTGTGTCAATAGCCACGTTAAGATAGGATGTAAGTTCATTTGCAACCTTGTCGGACGCGATCTTGACGGTTTCCCTGAGCGTCTGCTCCAACAGCTGATTGGTACTGCTGTAATTCAGACAGATGCCGGCACCCCCTAAAATGCTCAGGCATATGACAACAGTCAGTGACATGCATAATAAAATTTTTCCTTTTATACTTTTCATCTTCCTTTTACCCCTCTTTTGTGCTGATGGATTTAATATACATACTATCTTATATATTCGACACATTTTTGGAAAAAAGAAGAGGATCTATGCAGATTTAAGGTTATATATTCGTATATTTTTTAATATATTACCGGTTTTTCAAGTTAAAAAGGCTCTAAGGAAATTCAGGAAAGCCAATGCCGGGCCGGATTCCCTTATCCATAACCTTGCTCCTGAGCGGATCGGATGCAGGGGGAGAACAGCGGACACGGCGCTGTCTTTCCATGGAAACAGATTGAGTCCTTTCCCAAGAGATTGAAATCCTGGCCAATCTGATCAGCATCATAAAGCTGCAAAGTCGTATAAATAAAAGTAGAATGAATCAATGAAACAGTTTCAACAGATAAAATAGCGCGGCTAAGATGGCAAAGGCATAAAGAAATGCCCCGGAGATGGAAAATGTAATATCTCCGGGGCATTTTCTTTATGTGTAACAGTGCATCCTGTCTCTTTACTGGTCCTTTTTGGCAGATTCCACCTCAGCCATTTTCATAGCCCTTACCTTAAGGGGCAGTCCGAACAGGGTAATGAAGCCGTCTGCGTCATGGTGGTCGTACAGGTCGCCTGTGGTGAAGGAAGCCAGGGACTCACTGTATAAGGAGTAAGGGGATGTGGTTCCGGCCTTGATGATATTGCCCTTGTACAGTTTGAATTTTACTTCGCCTGTCACATATTCCTGGGTGGACTCAACAAATGCCTGGACAGCCTCGCGCAGAGGTGTAAACCACTTGCCCTCATAAACAATCTGGGCCAGCTTATCAGCCATGGTCTTTTTCGTCTCCATGGTGGCACGGTCTAATACCAGCTCCTCTAACTGCTGATGGGCCTCCATGAGAATGGTTCCGCCCGGTGTCTCATACACGCCGCGGGACTTCATGCCAACCACACGGTTTTCCACGATGTCCACAATACCGATGCCGTGTTTTCCGCCCAGCTCATTTAACTTGCGGATAATATCGGAAACCTTCATCGTCTGTCCGTTTACGCTGGTG
>ERZ773217.1871-NODE-1871-length-15366-cov-9.011299_pt1 | contig 15366 bp, 13 predicted proteins | sample MGYA00580995_ERZ773217 | MGnify/ENA primary metagenome ERZ773217 (study PRJEB29015, sample SAMEA2737772) | human gut metagenome | biome: human gut; feature: human-associated habitat; material: faeces | place: China | collected 2012 ...
AAAGAATAAGTCTGTAAGCCCTTTTCTTGCTTACAAACTTATTATACGAGGAGAATACGATTATGAAAAAAGGGTTATTGGTAATGGCGGGAGCGATTTTGTCTGCCGCTATGGTACTGGGAACTGCCTGCGTTAAGAAACAGGAGGCTAATACACATCAGGACGCAGCTACCCAGGTTGTCACAGCTGATAGCGCTATGTCCGAGGCTCCGAAGGAAAAGAAAGAAGAGCCTTCCGCAGAAGCAGAAGGCCAAAGGGAAGTATATCACATGCTTCAGGGAACGATTATAAAGCCAGCAGGAGACGGCGCTGCATTTACGCTCCGGGCGGACGACGGCAAGGATTATGATATCAGCCTGTCGGATATCCGTAACGTGGAGGTGGAGCTGGAAGAGGACGCGCAGATTGCTATTGCCTGCATAGGAGAACCCCTAGGGGACCTTAAGGATGTGACGCTGGTGTTAGCTCTCCCTGAACAGGAGGAGTGGAGCATTTTGACGGAAAAGGGTACTACTATCTCTAATGCTATGAGCAGCTTTGCTATAAAGACTGAGGATGGACGAGAGCTGAGCTTTTTGAAGGATAACTGTCCCATAGAGGAAGGGGCTTTGGCCGGAGACAGCGGAGAAAAGGTAAGGGTGGTTTACGTTAATTCACAGGGAACGAATTTCCCTATTGAGATAAAAAAGGGCGAATAACCCCCTCCTATAAAGCGTTTTCAGACAAAAAGGACGGCTGCAAGCTTCGGTAGGACAGTCCCGAAAGGGGTTAATTATGAGCGTTGAGCAAAAATATATTTCTGATGTGGAAACAATATTATCACACAGGCATGACAACGGCGCAGACTATTGGACCACTAACGACTATAAATTGCTGAAAGGCGCACCTTACACCACCTTAGAGTGCATATTATATTTATTGGAATTAGGTGTGCCGTCTGATGATGAAGTGATGAAAAATGTTGCCGCACTCATCTTCAGTAATTGGAAAGAGGATGGACGAGTTAAAATTTCTCCCACAGGCGGAATTTATCCATGCCATACTGCTTTAGCTGTCAATGTCTTATGCCATATGGGATATTCAGATGATGCCAGGCTGAAAAAATCATTTGCATATTTCCTTGATACACAACAGGAAGACGGTGGTTGGAAATGTAATAAATACAGCTTTGGACGGGGCGAAGAAACTAAATATTCAACGCCTTATACTACTTTGGTAGTGTTGGATTTATTGCGCTATTCCCCATATTTTAGCCACGAAGCACGATTGAATAAAGCCGTTGATTTTCTCTTAGAGCATTGGATTATCCGCAAGCCTATCAGTCCTTGTCATTATGGGATAGGCACACTGTTTATGCAAATTGAATATCCGTTCCGAGGGTATAATCTGTTTTACTATGTGTATGTCCTGTCATTTTATGACAGAGCGAAAAAAGACAAGCGTTTCCTTGAAGCGTTAAAGGTACTGGAACAAAAAACGGTGAACGGAGAAATCCCTGTTGAGAGGGTTGTGCCTAAACTTGCAAAACTCAATTTTTGCAGGAAAGGCAATACAAGCCAACTTGCCACGAAACGCTATCAAGAGATAATAAAGAATGTTGAAGAATGAATGGAATTATATGATTGGAGTTATACAGCGTGAAGAATGCTGAACTTGTAAAATGAGGGAGCAAAGATGGTGATAAAAGCGGCGGGAGTGATGTAGGTACACATGGAAGACGCAGCGATTGGGTTAGGAGGATTTGGGATAGGCTGGAATGAGCAGACGAGGGAGAATCAGGAGACAGCGAAGAACTTGAGTAAATACTATGACGGTAGAGAGATAGAGGCGTACCAGCAGAGAGGGCAGCTGATGTACATAAAAGAGGCGAGGGTGGTTAAACATGTATGTATTGAGTGGTATCTGGAAGCGGTGGGGGATAGAGGCCATAAGTTTGGAAAGCTATATAGTGAGGATGAAGATAACGAGTAAACGAAAGGAGCAAGGGGGGCTATACAAAGGCTGTGTATCATGCTGGTACTGACGGTGGGGCTGTCAGCCGCCGCAGACTGCCAGAGGAAGGAAGAGCCGGGAGTTGTATGTGAGGACGGGATGTTAAACGGATCGTCAGTACTTTGTAAGGATCGCGCTTACCGTGACTGCGGGATAAAAGCCGCGCTGTGGCCATAGAGAAATATTTGCGAAAAACCCTTGCAAATTAGGGCATTTCACTGTACAATTTGATATTGAATGAGATGGAAAAGAGAGGGGCCGGATATGACCCCTCTTTTCAAGGAGCAGCGGTCAAATACACGTGAATTTGGCCTCCGGGGCAGCCGGCATGGACGCTGGACATGCCCCTTTGGTTCGCTGCCTGAGGAAATAAAGGAGCTTAAGAGAAGAAAGGGTTTAAATATGATTAGTGCAAGCAATATATCACTTCGTGTAGGCAAGAAGGCCTTGTTTGAAGAGGTAAACATTAAATTTACTGAAGGAAACTGCTACGGCCTGATAGGAGCCAACGGAGCGGGAAAGTCTACCTTCCTAAAGATTCTGTCGGGCCAGCTGGAGCCTACCAGCGGCGATATTATTATTACGCCCGGCCAGCGGCTTTCCTTTCTGCAGCAGGATCATTTCAAGTATGACGAGTATACGGTGCTTGATACAGTGATTATGGGTAACGCAAGGCTGTATGAGATAATGAAGGAAAAGGATGCCATCTACATGAAGGAAGACTTCACAGAGGAGGACGGCGTCAAGGCAGCAGAGCTGGAGGGTGAGTTCGCATCGATGAACGGCTGGGAGGCGGAATCCGATGCGGAGAGCCTTCTGAACGGGCTGGGCATAGAGACAGAACTTCACTATGCCCAGATGAATACCCTGCTAGGAGCCCAGAAGGTGAAGGTTCTGCTGGCCCAGGCGTTGTTTGGCAATCCCGATATCCTGCTTTTGGACGAGCCTACCAACCATTTAGATCTGGATGCCATTGCCTGGCTTGAGGAATTTTTGATTAATTTTGAGAATACGGTTATTGTAGTGTCCCATGACCGCTATTTTCTGAACAAGGTCTGCACCCAGATCGCTGATATTGACTATGGAAAGATACAGCTCTATGCAGGGAATTATGACTTCTGGGTAGAGTCCAGCCAGCTGATTATAAAGCAGATGAAGGAAGCCAACCGGAAGAAGGAGGAGAAGATCAAGGAGCTTCAGGAGTTTATCCAGAGATTCTCCGCCAATGCCTCCAAGTCCAAACAGGCCACCTCCCGTAAGCGCGCGCTGGAGAAAATCGAGCTGGACGATATCCGTCCCTCCAGCCGTAAGTATCCCTACATTGACTTCCGCCCTTTCCGTGAAATCGGAAATGAGGTGCTTACCGTTGAGCATCTGAGCAAGACCATTGACGGTGAAAAGGTGCTGGATGATATTTCCTTTATCCTGGGGCGGGAGGACAAAGTGGCTCTGGTAGGGCCGAATGAGAGGGCTAAGACGGTGCTCTTTAAAATACTGGCAGGGGAGATGGAGCCGGATGAGGGTACCTACAAATGGGGATTGACTACCAGCCAGGCTTATTTCCCCAAGGATAACAGCTCAGAGTTCAACAATGATGATACCATTGTGGACTGGCTGACCCAGTATTCTCCTGAGAAGGATGTAACCTATGTGCGGGGGTTTCTGGGCCGCATGCTGTTTGGGGGGGAGGATGGAGTTAAAAAGGTGAAGGTTCTCTCCGGAGGCGAGAAGGTACGCTGCATGCTGTCAAAAATGATGATCTCCGGCGCTAATGTGCTGTTGTTTGACGAGCCTACGGATCATCTTGATATGGAGTCGATTGACGCCCTGAACAGGGGACTGATTAAGTTTCCGGGAGTGATTATTTTTTCCTCCCGTGACCACCAGATTGTGGAAACCACTGCCAACCGCATTATGGAAATTATTAATGGTAAGCTGATCGATAAGATTACTACCTATGACGAGTATCTCGCAAGTGATGAGATGGCCCGCAAGAGATTTACTTTTACAGTTGCAGAGAGTGATGAAGCAGACGATTAGGAGCGCCTGCTTGCTCCTTGCACAGGAACGTTCATTCGATGTAATTGTTTTTAGGAGGTAAGGGAAAATGGAGTTAAAAAAGATTGCCAGTTTTACGATTAATCACCTGGATTTGATGCCAGGCATCTATGTGTCCAGGAAAGATCCGGTGGGCGGAGAGATTGTAACTACCTTTGATCTGCGCATCACTGCCCCCAACAGGGAGCCAGTTATGAGCACTGCGGAGATTCATACCTTTGAGCATCTGGGGGCTACCTTTTTGAGAAGCCACAAGGAGTTTGGGGACAGGATTCTTTACTTTGGTCCTATGGGCTGCAGGACAGGCTGTTACCTGCTGATGATTGGAGACTATGAGCCAAAGGATATACTAAACCTGATAATTGAGATGTGCGAATTTATCCGGGATTTTAAGGGCGAGGTGCCTGCGGCTCATCCAAAGGAATGTGGAAATTATTTGGATCAGAATCCCAATATGGCAGCCTTTTTTGCCAGAAAATATCTGGATGTGCTGTATCACATTGACCAGTTCCCGGAGTCCCGCATGGTGTATCCGGAGTAATACGCTTTGCAGCAGGAAAGGAAGCAGCATGACAAAATTGATTTCATGGAATGTGAACGGGCTTAGGGCCTGTGTGGGGAAGGGCTTTCTGGATTTCTTCCGCCAGATAGACGCAGATGTATTCTGTATACAGGAGAGCAAGCTTCAGGAGGGACAGATCGATCTGGATCTACCTGGCTATTATCAATATTGGAACTATGCACAGAAGAAGGGGTACTCAGGAACCGCGCTGTTTACGAAGGAGGAGCCACTGTCTGTGACCTGCGGCATAGGGCATGAGGCCCATGATACAGAGGGCCGGGTGATTACGGCCGAATTTGGGGATTATTACGTGGTTACCTGCTATACGCCCAATTCCCAGGACGGCCTGGCAAGGTTGGATTACCGGATGGAGTGGGAGGACGTGTTTTTGGCGTATCTGAAGGAGCTGGAAAAGAAAAAGCCCGTTGTTTTCTGCGGGGATTTGAATGTGGCTCACAAGGAAATCGATTTGAAGAATCCTAAGTCCAACCGGAAAAATGCTGGATTTACAGATGAGGAGCGAGGGAAGTTTACTGCTCTGCTGTCTGCCGGTTTTGTGGATACCTTCCGGTATTTCTATCCTGACCAGGAGGGGATTTACTCCTGGTGGTCCTACCGCTTCAGCGCAAGAGCCAAGAATGCAGGGTGGCGTATCGACTATTTCTGCGTGTCTGAGAGCCTTACGGATCGGCTGGTAAGCGCGTCCATCCACACAGAGGTAATGGGCTCCGACCACTGCCCTGTGGAGCTGGTGCTTAAGTAAAAGAACGGACGGCAAGGGATGAATCTGGTAACAATCGGGCCTTTGACAAAATCTTATACAGAGCGGCTGAACTTTAACGATGCTGCATTTTCTATCAATGGGGGGGGGGGTGGCAGTAGGCTGAATCGGCATTGGCCGTACAGGGAAATCCACCCTGCTTAAGATTGTGTCAGGACTGGAGAAGCCGGATTCAGAAACGGTGGTGAGGAGCAGGAGCTTTTATATCCGGTACCTTCCCCAGATTCTGCGTATATCTTTGGGCAGGTGACACAGAATTAAAACAGATATGGGAATAACAGCTATTTACTTGTCCAGATTGATACGTGGAAGGAGACCTTCCGGCATAGGCTAGTATGTTATCTGGCGAATCAAAACGACTGAAATTATGAAGGAAACCCAGGAGATTGTAGCTGTAGTGTCCGGTGGCTTCTAGTCCTACTTTTACTTTAGTTAAATCATCTGATCGGATTTGATTCTTTGAAACAGGGAATCGCCCCCCTCGTGATTGTTAGAAATGGTAAAAGATTTGAATAATGCTTCTCCATTTGAGTTTGGGATAAAGCAGTCGTGCTTGTCTTTGGCAACATCAATTCCGACGTAGATCAAAAAAATGCTCCTTTGAATAGATATTGATACTGTTTAGAACCGCTGGTGCTCTTTGCGCTTCCAACCTTGTTCTAAATAAACTGTCATGTGGTATCTAACTGATTAACAAATATACAAAGAGACTGTGGGCATAGCCTTTCGCAAACCACCAGGTGGTAGGAATGATTAAACAATCCGCAGTATCTCCAACTGTATATCATACAGACCTTGGAGAGGGTCTATAAACACTACTACTTTATAATACGAGGAATGAATATAAATAATGAAAGGGAGCTATCAGATAGAGGAAGCTGACGAGAGCATCTATGGGATGGGAACAACCTCTGTTGCTGGAGGGGTGCACTTTTCGTTTGCTTCCGAGGGAGAAACGGCGGAGCTTTTGTTGTATAAAAATGGAGCGTTAGAAGCGAAAATCCCTTTTCCTGAAAGGGGAAGAATCGGTAATGTGTGGCGTATGACGGTGCTGGGAAACTTTCAGGGGCTGGAATATGCGTATGCTGTGGACGGACGGGAAATTCCGGATCTCTATGGGCGTCAGTTTACAGGAAGGGAGCGTTGGGGCAGCCTGGAACAGCTGGAGCGGCAGATCCGCACTCCAGTTATAGAGGAGGAAGAGCCTTTCGACTGGGAGGACGATAAGCTGCCTCAGATCCCCTATGAGGCATGTGTAATTTATCACATTCACCCCAGAGGCTTTACAAAACATGCTTCCTCCGGTGTGGAGCGGAGGCGGAGGGGAACCTTTGCAGGGATTGGGGATAAAATTCCTTACCTCAAAGAACTGGGGATAACGACTCTGGAAATGATGCCTCCCGTGGAATTTGAGGAGCTTATGACACCATCCCAAAGAGACGAAAGCTCGTTCACGCCGGAGCGGTCTCCAGGAAAGCTGAATTACTGGGGCTATACAAGAGGATACTCCTTTGCGCCTAAGGCATCTTATTGCTCTGGAGAGGCAAAGGAGCCGGTGAGAGAATTTAAATATCTGGTAAAATGCCTCCACAAGGAAGGGCTGGAGCTGGTAATTGAGCTGTATTTTGATGGAAGGGAAGCGCCCGCCTATGTGTTGGATGCGGTGCGCTTTTGGGCACAGGAGTACCATGTAGACGGGGTAAGGCTGGTAGGCTACGCTCCCTTAAAGCTTTTGGGTGAGGACCCTTATCTTAGCCGCTTAAAGCTTTTTGCGAGAAGCTGGGAGGGTGTGAATCCGGGGACATGCAGGCATTTGGCAGAATACAATGAAGGCTTTCTTACGGATATGCGCCGCTTCCTCAAAGGAGACGAAGGACAGTTGGATCATGTGGCATTTCACAGCCGCAGAAATCCCGCCAATATAGGCGTGGTAAATTTCATGGCCAATACCAACGGCTTTACGATGATGGACATGGTTTCTTTTGATTCGAAGCACAATGAGGACAACGGCGAGGGAAACAGAGATGGGACAGATTATAATCAGTCCTGGAACTGCGGCACAGAGGGGCCAAGCAGAGGGAAAAAAGTTCTTCAGCTTCGGAGGAAGCAGCTTCGGAATGCTGTGCTGCTGCTGTTTTTAAGCCAGGGTACGCCCCTGCTCATGGCAGGAGACGAGTTTGGACGGACAAAAAAGGGAAACAATAATTCCTATTGTCAGGATAATGAGATTTCCTGGATAAACTGGGGTCTTAGGAGTACGAATTCGGATCTGTTTGAGTTTGTGAAATATGTAATTGGATTTCGAAGGGAGCATCCGGTTTTTCATATGGATAGGGAGCCGTCCTTGCTGGACTACAGGTCAGTGGGACTGCCGGATGTATCCTACCATGGTGAAAAGGCCTGGTATCCCCAGTTTGAGAAGTCCAGCCGGCAGCTGGGGATTCTTTACTGCGGAAGGTATGGAAGAAAAGCGGATGGCAGCGAAGATAATTATTTTTATGTAGCTTATAATATGCACTGGGAACCACATGAGTTTGCGCTTCCCAATCTGCCTAAAAAGCTGAGCTGGCATATGGCGTTTAACACAGATGAGGATGCGATAAACGGAATCTATCCAGCTGGCAGTGAAAAGCGTCTGGAGCATCAGAGACAGGTGGCAGTTATGGGAAGATCCATTGTGGTGTTAATAGGGAAGGAAGCGGAAGAAAGGAAAGAACGATATATTAAGGCCATAAAGCCAGGTTCAGCATAATGATAAAAAGCCCTTCATAGATTAGAATGGGTACTCTTATGGAGTGCTCCCGAAGATGTAGAACATTTCCGGGGGCATTTTTGTATCTATCAGACAGATTTACTTTAAAGAGGGGAGCAGGGATGGCAGACTGGTTTGAATTGTCGGAGACAGATGTGCTAAAGAAACTTGGATCTTGCAAGCAGGGTATCAGCGATAAGGAAGCAAAAAAAAGGCTTACTGAATATGGGGAAAATGTGCTTACAGAGCAGGGGCGGCTGCAGTGGTGGCAGGTATTTTTGAGCCAGTTTAAGGATTTACTTGTAATCATCTTGATTGCAGCTGCCGCTGTATCCATGCTTACAGGAGATCCGGAAAGCGCTATGGTTATTTTCGCAGTGTTGCTTTTGAATGCGGCTCTGGGTACTGTACAGCACCTTAAGGCGGAAAAGTCTCTGGACAGCTTAAAGGAGCTGTCCTCCCCAGAAGCCAGGGTCATACGGGCGGGGGAAAGCCTTTCCCTGCCATCCGCCCTGGTTGTTCCAGGAGATATTTTGATACTGGAGACAGGAGATCTGGTAGCTGCCGACGGGCGGCTTTTAGAGGTTAACAGACTTGCGGTCAATGAAAGCTCTCTTACAGGAGAATCCCTCAGTGTGGAAAAGCATACAAAAGGTCTTCGCATTCAGGAAGGGGCTGTGGCTCTGGCTGATAGAACCAATATGGTATTCTCAGGCTCCCTTGTAACATCAGGACGGGCAGTGGCAGTCGTAACGGCTACTGGAATGAACACGGAGATAGGGAAGATCGCCTCTCTTATGAATGACACCAAGGAGAAGAGGACTCCCCTTCAGGTAAGCCTGGATCGCTTTTCGGGAAGGCTTGCCATAGCCATTATATCTATCTGCGGACTGGTGTTTCTTTTAAGCCTGTACCGCAGAGAACCGGTGCTGGATGCGCTGATGTTTGCTGTGGCATTGGCGGTGGCAGCCATACCGGAGGCTTTGAGCTCCATTGTCACCATTGTTCAGGCCATGGGAACTCAGAAAATGGCTAAGGAACAGGCCATTATCAAGGATTTGAAGGCAGTGGAAAGCCTGGGCTGTGTGTCTGTCATTTGCTCAGATAAGACGGGAACCTTGACCCAGAATCGGATGAGTGTGGAAAAGGTTTATGTAAATAATACAGAGCAGGATGTGTCCTGGCTCCAGCTTCACAGAAACAGAACTGACGTAAAAATGTTTCTCTATGGAGCAGTTTTGAATAACAATGCAATTTCCAGGGACACAGGAGACGAGGGGGATCCTATGGAGACGGCTCTTTTGCATATGGCTATGGAGGCCGGAATCCAGCCCATGCAGCTCCGCGTTCAGTGTCCAAGGCTTGGAGAGATTCCCTTTCATTCGGCAAGAAAGCTGATGACTACAGTAAATCAGGTGGAAAGGCAGAGGCTGGTCTTTGTAAAAGGAGCCGTAGACGTGCTGCTGAAGGAATGCTCCCATGTGGCGAATCCGGCAGGAGGCAATCCGTCCGGCATGTCAGACAGAAGAGGGGATAGCCCCTGCGGGCAATCTGGCGGCACGTCTATGGTGCCAGCCCGGCTTCTCTCAGCCTCAGACCGCCAGAAAATATTAAACCAGAATGAGCGATGGTCCTCTAAAGGCCTGCGTGTACTGGCATTGGCTTGCCGTCCGGGAAATGAGGAAGAAGACGGAGGTCTGATTTTTCTGGGACTTACCGCCATGCTGGATCCACCCAGGCCTGAGTCCAGGTCAGCGGTTGCCAGCGCCCGTCAGGCAGGTATCCGTCCAGTAATGATTACTGGAGACCACAAGGTAACTGCCATGGCTATCGCAGAGCGAATTGGCATTTTTACACTCGGAGATGTGGCAGTTACGGGAGGGGAGCTGGATAATATGGGGGAAGAAGCGCTGTCTGGAAAGCTGGAGCATATCTCCGTCTATGCCCGCGTATCCCCGGAACATAAAATCCGTATAGTAAAGGCCTGGCAGAACCGGGGCCACATAGTGGCTATGACTGGAGACGGAGTGAACGACGCCCCTGCTCTTAAAAAAGCAGACATCGGTGTGGCTATGGGCATCACAGGAACGGAGGTATCCAAGGACGCCGCTTCCATGATTTTGGCAGATGATAATTTTGCCACTATCATCAAGGCGGTTGCTAACGGCAGAAACGTATACAGAAATATAAAAAATGCCATTCAGTTCCTACTTTCCGGTAATATGGCAGGTATCCTCTGCGTTCTTTATACCTCCCTCCTTGCCCTGCCTCTGCCCTTTGCTCCGGTTCACCTTTTGTTTATTAATCTTCTGACAGACTCTCTTCCGGCCGTTGCCATCGGTATGGAGCCGCCGGAAGAGGTTTTGCTAAAACAGCCGCCCAGAAATCCCAAGGAGGGAATCCTGACTGCCTCCTTTATACGGGATCTTCTGGTACAGGGAGGACTCATTGCCGCTGCCACTATGTGGGCATACACCATCGGCCTTCATGAGGGCGGGCCTGGGAGAGCCTGCACCATGGCTTTTTCCACTCTTACTCTGGCCCGCCTGTTCCATGGCTTTAACTGCAGAAGCAGCCAATCCATTTTTCGCCTGGGACTGGGCAGCAATCTTTATAGTGTGATGGCATTTCAGCTGGGCGTAGTACTCCTGGCGGCGGTTCTCTTTGTTCCGGGTCTTCAGATTATGTTTGCAGCGGCTGATCTGTCCCTGAGCCAGCTGACAACCATCATATCGGCAGCTTTTTTTCCTACCCTGATTATACAGATTCATAAAATACTAAAAGAATCCATTCACTGACCTATACCACAGGCTGCCTTTACAATGAGTTGGAAGGAGGACATGAATCTATCTTTGTCGATTTCTGAAATAATACCAAAATCGTAGAAAAATTCGGAAAAATGTGATATGGTATTTATAAGATACATTTAACAGCAGGAGGGTAATTGATGAGACTTGTCACATTTGAAATCGAACATAAATCCGGGCTGGGAGTGATCAGCAAGGATGGCAGCTGGGTATTTCCTTTGTCCTCCCTGGATATGGATTACAAAACCATGCAGGAGCTGATTGAAAATGTCAGCGATTCAGAGAAGCAGCTGTTAGAAATAGCGGTAGGCCAAGATCCCTATAAAATAAAAGGAGCCGCTCCCATACAGGAGGTCAGGCTCCAGGCTCCCATTCCTAATCCAAAGCAGGATGTCATATGTCTGGGTATCAATTATATGGCCCATGCAGAGGAAGCCGCCCGGTTTAAGGCGGAGGCCTTCAAAGGAGAAAGGCCCTTTGCCGTATACTTTTCCAAACGGGTGAGTCAGGCTACAGGGCCTCAGGGCGTTATTCCCAGCCACAGAGATATGGTAGAGGACTTGGATTATGAAGCGGAGCTGGCTGTGATCATAGGCAGGGAGGCAAGCCATGTGCCTGAAGATAAGGTTAAGGATTATATTTTCGGATATACGATTATTAATGACGTAACTGCAAGAACCATACAGAACCGGCACAAGCAGTGGTATTTTGGAAAAAGTATGGATGGCTTCCTTCCAATGGGGCCTTGTATCACGACGGTGGACGACCTGCCCTATCCACCCAGGCTTTCCATACAGTCAAGAGTCAACGGAGAGCTGCGCCAGGACGCAAATACGGCTCTGATGATATTTGGCGTGGGACATGTGGTCAGCGAGCTGTCCCAGGGTATGACCCTTAAGCCGGGTACGATCATAGCTATGGGAACTCCGGCAGGCGTGGGAATGGGCTTTGTGCCGCCCAGGTTTTTGAAGCCCGGAGATTTGGTGGAATGTACCATTGAAGGAATCGGAACAATCGCCAACAGAGTGGTTGAATAAGCTTGATGATAAGCCAAACGGATTGCCAAATACAGGAGTATAAATCGACAGGAGGAATAATTAAAAATGGAATATATTCCTATGACCATAGGTAAACAAAAAAATATCGCTCTCATTGCCCATGATCAAAAAAAGCAGGAGCTGATTCAGTGGTGTGATTCCCACAAGGATATCCTTATGAGGCATTTCCTTTGTGGGACAGGCACTACGGCCAGAATGATAACAGACTATACAGGTCTTCCTGTAAAGGGCTATAACAGCGGCCCTCTGGGAGGTGATCAGCAGATTGGAGCCAAAATTGTGGAGGGAAAGATTGATCTGATTATCTTTTTTTCCGATCCTCTGACTGCTCAGCCTCATGATCCGGATGTAAAGGCATTGCTGCGGATCGCCCAGGTTTACGATATCCCAATAGCAAATAATAAGGCAAGCGCAGATTTTATCATTACTTCTCCCTTTATGGATGAGGAATATGAGCATGATATTATAAATTTTAGGCAGAATATCTCCGAACGGGCCAGAACGCTGTAATGCAAAGGTGTATGTTCGGGAATATAATTAAGTGGATAAGGGGGCATCTGGTTTATGGAAAAAACGTTATATGATTTAATGGACTGGGCTGGGATAGAGGAACTGGTATATTCGGAGTCGGCAGCTCCCCAGGATATGCTGGGAGCCCATGTGACAGATAAGGGGCTTTTAATCCAGGCCTTGATTCCAACGGCTGCCAGGGTAGAGGTGAAGCTTGCGCTTACTGGAAGAAGGTATCCAATGGAGCTGGCAGATGAGGCGGGATTTTTTGCTGTGCTGATTCCCCGTAAGAGCGTTACGCCCTATACCCTGATGGTCACCTATGACAATGGCCTTGAGGAGGAGCTTTATGACCCCTATTCATTTGCTCCCCAGTACAGTCTGGAGGAGTTAAAAAAGTTTGAGGCAGGTATCCACTACGGGATCTATGAGAAAATGGGCGCTCATCCAATGACCATTGACGGTGTGAAGGGCGTGTATTTCTCTGTGTGGGCGCCATGCGCTATGCGCGTTAGCGTTGTGGGAAACTTTAATCTCTGGGACGGCAGACGCCATCAGATGCGCCGTCTGGGAGAGGGGGAGGGAAGTGTTTTTGAACTGTTTATTCCTGGCCTGGCAGAAGGGGAAATCTATAAGTACGAGATTAAGACTAGGGCCGGGGTGACGGCGCTGAAGGGAGACCCCTATGCCAACTATGCTGAACTGCGGCCCAACAATGCCTCTGTGGTATGGGATATCTATAAATACCAGTGGAAGGATAAGGAATGGATGGAGCAGCGGGCTAAGGCTTCAGCTCTGGACACGCCCTGCAATATCTATGAGGTACATCTTGGTTCCTGGATGCGCAGAGAAGGGATTCCGGGTGAGAATGGATCGGAATTTTACAATTACAGGGAGATAGCAGTAAGGCTTGCTGAATATGTAAAGGCCATGGGGTACACCCATGTGGAGCTGATGCCGGTTATGGAGCATCCTTTGGACGAATCCTGGGGATACCAAGTTACCGGATATTATGCGCCTACCAGCCGTTACGGAACGCCGGATGATTTTAAGTATTTTATGGATCATATGCACAGCCATGGGATCGGTGTAATTTTAGACTGGGTGCCGGCGCATTTTCCTAGAGACGCCTATGGGATGGCTTCCTTTGACGGAACTTGTGTCTATGAGCATCTGGACCCCAGAAAGGGCTCCCACCCTCATTGGGGCACTCTGATTTATAATTACGGACGGCCCGGTGTATCTAACTTTCTTATTGCAAATGCTTTGTTTTGGGCCAAAGAGTATCATGCTGACGGTATCCGTATGGATGCGGTAGCTTCTATGCTCTATCTGGACTATGGGAAAAAGGATGGCGAGTGGATACCGAATATATACGGAGGTAATGAAAACCTGGAGGCTGTGGAATTCTTAAAGCATCTGAATACAGTATTTAAAGGCCGGGGAGACGGAAGCGTTCTGATTGCGGAGGAATCCACTGCATGGCCGAAGGTTACAGGCACCCCTGAGGATGGCGGACTTGGCTTTGATTTAAAGTGGAATATGGGCTGGATGAATGATTTTACTAAATTCATGCGCTGTGATCCCTATTTCAGGAAGTATAATTATGGGGAACTGACCTTCTCCCTTCTCTATGCCTACAGTGAGAACTTTTTGCTGGTATTCTCTCACGACGAGGTGGTTCATGGTAAGGGCTCTATGATAGGCAAGATGCCTGGAAGGACCTTGGAGGAGAAGGCGCAAAACCTGAGGACTGCTTACGGCTTTATGCTGGGACATCCTGGCAAGAAACTGCTGTTTATGGGGCAGGAGTTTGGCCAGGTATCTGAGTGGAATGAAGGCGCTTCTTTGGAATGGAAGCTTTTGGATTATCCGCTTCATAGTGAAATGCAGAATTATGTGAAGGCACTCAATAAGCTTTATCTGGAGCAGCCCGCACTGTATAAGCTGGATTATGAGCCGGAGGGTTTTGAATGGATCAACTGCAGCTATCAGAAGGAAAGCATGGTAATGTTCATCCGTAAGACGCAAAAGAGAGAGGAAACCCTGCTCTTTGCCTGTAATTTTGATAATATGGAGCATGAAAAATTTCGCCTGGGGGTGCCGTTTGCAGGAAGGTATAAGGAAATATTAAACAGCAATGCCAGAACGTTTGGCGGTACAGGCCGTGTGAATGGGAGGGTTAAGACTACGAAAAGGATGGAGTGGGATGAGAGGGAGTACTCTATCGAGATCTATATTCCTCCTATGAGCGTCAGCATCTATACGTGTATCCCGGAGGCTTGGATACCAAAGGCACAGAGAAAAGGAGCACAGCCTAGGCCAGAGCTTTCTAAGCAGGCAGGCCCCAGGAGAGCTGCAACGCAGCCGGCTGTAAAAAAGGGGGGAGGTCGAAAAGGGAGTCCAGGAGAAAGCTGAGATTGGAAATAAAGCTGCCCTGCCTTTCTGAAACAAGGAAACACGGTTCCAAGCACTTCGGCAGTAGGGACCGTGTTTTATGATAATTATTGCTTCTTAATAGTAACGGGTCTGATTCAGGATAGGGGAATAATAAGCTCACCTGTGGAAGCACCTCCGGGGCTTGAAGGCTGGGAGGCTCCGGTTGGGGAGTTGGCAGGAGCGCCCGGCTCTCCTGCGCCTGGTGAGGCAGTGGGAGCGGCCGTAGTGCCGGGGGGTACAGCGGATGGGGCGGTGGTAGGAGCGGCGGTGGTTTCAGAAGCTTTGGAAGTTTCCTCTGCCTTAGAGGATTCCTTGGCCTTGGTGGATTCCTCGGCCTTGGTGGATTCCTTGGCCTTGGTGGATTCCTTGGCCTTGGTGGATTCCTTGGCCTTGGTGGATTCCTTGGC
>ERZ773217.1887-NODE-1887-length-15253-cov-7.182656_pt1 | contig 15253 bp, 13 predicted proteins | sample MGYA00580995_ERZ773217 | MGnify/ENA primary metagenome ERZ773217 (study PRJEB29015, sample SAMEA2737772) | human gut metagenome | biome: human gut; feature: human-associated habitat; material: faeces | place: China | collected 2012 ...
CCGATGCCTTAAAACCATAAATATCCTCCAGCGTATCAGAAATCTGTCTTGTGGTCATGCCTTTGGCATACATAGAAATAATCTTCTGGTCGATATCGGAGATATCTTTCCGGCGTTTTTTGACTGCCTGCGGCTCAAACGTAGACTTGCGGTCCTGGGGGACTTGAATGTCCATGCTGCCATAGCTGCTGTTGATGCGCTTAGGCTTATAACCATTACGGTAATCATCCGTATCCGAACGTTCAGATTTTTCATAGCCCAGGCGCTCATCCATTTCTGCTTCCATCATCTCTTTGATTGTGCCGCCAAGCAGATCCTTGAGAGCATCTTGAATATCCTCTGCGGACTGGATATCATACTCCTGAAGGAGCTGCTGGATGATGTTCCTTTTCCCATCTGTCATTTGTACTTTGTGTACGGGTTTCTTTTCTCTTGCCATAATAAAAGGCCTCCTATGATTTTTATTTTACCATAGAAGACCTTATAAAACCTTATTTACAGAAAATCTTTCACATACACAATTCAGCTTATCATTTTGATACGGCGCTGTCAGCTCTTTCATTTCGCTTTCTACAAGTTCCTGCTTCTGCGTCTTTAACATACGGTAATAATACTGAGAGGAAATATTCCTCTGCAAAGTGCGGACACTCCAAGTCTGTTCAGCAGCTTCCTTTTCGTACCAATCACGAGCTGCTTTATCTTCAACTTGTAATAATGCTCTATAATGTGACCACGACAAGAGATTTCCGGATTGTCTACACATTGTGTCGACAATCTCAGGAAAGTTTTTATAAAACCGCAAGCAATGATAAAAGTTACTTCTGTCATAACCCTTACCATACCGGTTCGTCAAATCTTTTGAAAGTTTCTTTATGACTTCAAGTCCGTATTCAGAGCGTTCTTCTCCACCGAATTCTTCTTCTGCAATTCGGTATCCTATCATCCAGTTTCTCTGAACCAGCGTCGTATTAACTGCCTGATACGCAGCCTTCTGTGAGGACTCAATAATTCCACACATATCTTTTAAGATGTCATCGGTTTTCACAAAATTATTCATAATGCTATTTTGTCCGATATTCATCACTTTATTCTCCATAGCCAACGCTCCTTTTTAACTTAACTTTTTCATTTTAACTTTGCTAATGTTAAAAGTTGAATTTCCTGTCATTCATCCTTACTTCTTAAATCTGTACTTCCCTTTTCCATAACCCGATACCGCTTCAATCACATCTGCCTCTACCAAATTGGAAATCAGCTTGGAAGCACCGGAAGCCTTTAGTTCAAGAAGTTCCATAACAGCGCTTCTTCCAAAGATTTTATCATAGCCAAATTTTTCAGAGAGCCTATGGATATGAACTGTCGTTTTGGCTGAGAAATCCTGTCCTTTTTCGGCAAGCACATTTCCAATATCCACTTTTTCAGTTTCAATGTCCACTTTTGTTTCTTCAATGTCTACTTTTTCATCGTTCCAAAGTCCACTTATATGCAGATTGCGATTATGCAGCTCATTTTTCTCATTCAAAAGAAAGTTTCTTAAAAACACTTCCAAATATTCGGTTGTTTCGTGAATGCCTTTTTGTAGGTTGGTATAATTCGCTCTGACAAGTGCATTTCTGAAATACCAAGCATTTTCCGCAAAAATATCATTTGTGGCAGAAAAGCCAAGGGTTCTCAAATACTTGATAAAGAATACTGCCGTCGTTCTCGTATTGCCTTCTCCAAAGATATGGATTTGCCATAATCTCGAAACAAAGACTGCAAGGTGATGAATGATTTCCTCCATCGAAAGTCCCTTGTAGCTAAAGTCTTTTTCCTGAGAAAAATCATATTCAAGGGTTGCTTTCAGTTCTGAAGCGCTGCCATAGAGGACGGTCGCTCCATCAAGCGCCCATTCTTTTTTCGTAATATTGTAATCTCTTATCTTTCCGGCGTGTTTATAGATACCCTGAAATAGTTTTCGGTGAATAGAGATATACTCATTCGGTGAAAACGAAAACGCTGTTTCCGAAAGTATCTGTGCAATACGGGAAGATACCTTATCCGCTTCTTCTGTACGCTCGTCATCTGATAAATGTACCGGTCTTTCCTCATAGTAGTTGTCTATGAGATTTTGTGCTTCTTTTATCGTGATTTTACCCTCAATATTTTGGATGGCTGTATCTATCAAATATTGAGAGGGTTTTAGTCCGTCCACAGCCTGAAGTCCGATTGCTGTACTCCACGCATAACCCTTGTTGACTTTATCCGGCTCAGACTCCCGCAGATATTCCTTAAATGGGTCTTTATTCATATACGATACCTCTTTCTTTGTCTATTCTAATCCTTCAGCAATCTGCTTAACAGTTGTTTTCTATTATTGATAAACATTTCCGTTACTTGGTAACTATCTGTATCTTCATACGAGCAAGTATGAATCTTCCCCTCATCAAATGTCAGTATCTCTGCGTCCGGAAGTCCTAACAAAATCGGAGAATGCGTTACAATAAAAAATTGAGAACCTTTTTTCGCACATTCGTAGATTTCAAGCAATAGCGTCAGTTGTCCTTGTGGCGACAAAGCTGCTTCAGGCTCATCGAAAATATAAACTCCATCTTCCTTTAGCTGACTCTGTACGATTGCAAGAAAACTTTCTCCGTGTGATTTCTCATGATACTTTTCTGATGGGTGTTCAAAGTCAGCATATTCTTCTTCCATAGTAGCTACATTATAGAAACTTTCCGCCCGAAAAAAATATCCCCATTTCGCTTTGCGATACCCTCTGCCAATTCGCATTGCTTCACATAGTTCCGAATGCGAGTCATAAGTAGAAAAGCTATAATTTTTTGTACCGCCTTCAGGATTAAATCCATACACTATTGCAATAGCCTCCAAAAATGTAGATTTTCCACTTCCATTTTCTCCAGCAAAAAATGTAATAGGCTTGCTAAAAGTCAGCCTTTTCACTCCTTTTATAGCCTCAATCGACCTTAAATAACTTCTTCTCTCAATTTTATTCCAATCAATCTCCACTCCCTGAATAAAAAGATTATTCATCACCTAGCACTCCATTTAACTCCATCGACTTCCGAAGCATATTCTTATACTGTTCCTTCAAGCTCTCCGGTGCAAGTATCTGCACCTTACCGTCAAATCCAAACAGCCAGCCGAAGAATGTAGGACTTGCCGATACTTCGGTCTGTATCCTAAAAGAAGTCATATCATAGGCAAGCGTGGTTACTTCTTCTCCGAAACGGTCAACCATTGTTTTCATCAGACTGTTATCACACCGCAAGTCTACTACAACCTTTTCGCCGGAGAACATAAAGAATACTTCTTTTGTAAAGTTCTCAATATCAAAATCAGTGGGCATTGGCAGGACATCTTTATCCAGTATCTCCGGTGTGGCAGCAATGCGGTCTACTCTGAAATTGATAACCTTTTCTTTTTTCTCGGAATAACCGATAACATAATAGTAATCGCCACTCCATAGGAGCTTATACGGACTGAGTTTATATATCTCGCCTTTGTTTTTCAGCTCTTTCTTCTTAAGTCCGGTGTAATCATAATACTGGAAAGAAATCTGCTTCCCCGTATTGATGGCGTCGTTGATTGCGTCGATAATATAATATATTTGTTCATTATCCGGCTTTATTCTGTTTACCACATAGTTGTTTCGTTTAAGTTTTGCAACCTGACCCTCACTGGTCATTGTATGTATCTTTTCAATCAAGGCATTGCTTTTCTTTGCGGTGATAAACCTTGAGGACTCAACTGCATCAATCAGCAACTTTAGCTCCGGCAATTCAAACTGTCGGCTTGCCACAAAATACTTACTCTGCGTAGAATGGATAACCACAATATCCATTCCAAATTCCTGCAATGCGGCAATGTCCTTGGTGAGCGTTACCCGATGTGCCGATATATCATATTCATTTTTCAAAATATCCAATATCTGATTCGTGCTTAGAGTATGTTCCTCATCGGTTCTTTCCTCTAAGATTTTCTTTATATATAAAATTCTCGGTTTTACTTCCATTCTATATTCCTTCCGATTATCTATTCATATATCCAAGATGCCAAAAATTTCACTGTCAATCTCGTTTATCTGTTCTATTGATATTACTGTCTTGTCCGTCAAAACAACGGTATATTCGTGTTCATCAATTCTTTTTCTGTTCCAGTGTCAGTTTATACGGATAATCTGCAAACATATGCAATCTGTTGGTTCTTCTTTGTAAAATCTCTGTTTTTATTCTCTATTCTTCCTCTTCATATAACCAAATACTTGGCATAATTTTCTCTAATCTAAATATCCAACTTTTGACACACCTATTACCCCTCTGCGGAGGAATGTAATATCAAGCGTGTCCGGTTCAAAGGTGTCGGGATTAAATGTTTCCGACTCAAATGTATCTACTTCAAAGCTGTCGACGTCAAAAGTTTCATAATCAAAAGTTTCAACTCCTATTTCTTCTAAAATATTCTTTGGCAGTTTATAATCCTGTTCTACAAGACCAAACATTGTAAATCCGGAGTCCACACAAAATGCAACGATAGCTTTTTGTCCTATATCGTATGTGAAAGAGCCTACGACCGAACCGATAAAACTGCCGATAAGATAACCTAAAATCGGCACTTCAATGAATGCTTGAGTAATACTTCCACTTATCAGCGAACAGGTGGATAAATACATATCTCTAACCAACTCTCCGGCGAGCTGATGGCTTGTCTTTTTACCAGCCACAACATAATATGCGTTCTTCACAACATTCATAGTTAGAACAGTAACCACACCAATCACAGTAGGGTCAACAGATTTCAATGTTTCGCCTAATATGCCTGCTTTGCAACAAGTTGTCAAGGCTGATGATACTGTTCCTCTTATAAATCCCTCTGCTCCGCCGGATACCGCTGCAAATCCTATTTTCTTGAATTGCTTGCTGTCAATTTCACCGCTTTTTATAAGATAAGAAATGGCTTTATATATTTCCGGTGCAACTTTAAGCATTACAGAGATAGTAGCTGCTGTAAGACCTGCCTTAAACGCTTGCTGCATAATATGGTCAAACTTTATGAGTTCTTCCGTAGTCAATCCTAAATCTTCAGCATTGACTTCGCCTTGTTTTGCAAGTGTCGCAAGTTCTTCGGCTTCATTCTTGGAAAGGGGAATAGACTCTACTCCCTCATTATCTTTCAGTCTATCACTAAGTAAATCAAGTGTTTCTTGATAACGGTGTACCTGTTCAGGACGGCGAGCCTGTTCCGTTTGTATCATACGATTTAACCATTTTGTTGCTTCCTCTAACTGGTCACGAGGAATTACTCTGATTTGTCCTGAATAAATGGGGTCATTCAGAACGGTATCAACATCTTCAAATCCTCTATCTGCAAGGAATTTTTCTATTCCATCCTTGCCACCGGAATTTTGATATTCCTTAAATCTCTGAAAAACGCTGATTGACTGCGCCTTTGCGCTCGCTTGACCATCTCCATAAAATTTCAAACCATATTTATGACCAAAATTTGTAGAAACATCTGTTGAAGCAAAATCATGACTTCTATCAACAAACGCTCTATGGTCAGACCTCTCAAGTGCCGCCTTAATATTAAATGTATCAGAATGCCAAAATTCTGCTATATCTCCCTTAAGCATTTTGGGAGAAGTCTTAAATTTCTCAAAAGCGTTAAGGTCATCTATTAGCTTTTTAATTTCTTTATCTACTGTTCCAACATAGGAATTAGACAATTCAGCTCCAACAATGGCAGCCGAATTGTCTGTAAAGAACTTATAGCCTTCTTCAAATCCAACCATTCAGCTTCAACCTCCAATCTGCTTACAGTCCCAAAAACTCCTCAAGCGAGTCAAGATAGAACTTCATAACAGCACAGCTGTACTGTTGCTCCTCAATCTTCTTATTCAATGTGAGTTTTTTGAAAATATCTACTCCTGCTAACGGAGCAACAGCTAATGCTCCTCCAACAACAGCCAACGCTCCAACACCTGCTGCCTTTGCACCTGTTCCGATATTTTTTTGTTTTATGGTTTTTTCTTCAATCAGTTTTTCCAAGTTATCCTGATAAGATAATGCAAATGTAATAAAGTCATTGTACTCTTTTGCGGAAACAACTTTATCGACACATAAAACTGCCTGCTTACCAAGCCAACCGTATGCCATTCCATACTGTGAAAAGATGACCTTCATATGGCTACTTTTTTCTTTAATAAGTTTATCGTGACCAATAAAGAGTATGTACTGATTAGATGAGAGCTGTGCGGCATTTGCTTTATAATCTTTTTCAAGCCATACCTGAGCAGCAACTTCTCCATCCTTAACGCCCACTATTTCTTCTTCCATATCATCTTCCAAGCTGATAAGCTGAGCAAGATAATCTCCGTACACTCTGTATTTTTCCTCACAGACAATAATCAATTTTTTCAATTTAAATTCCTCCGATACCTTTAGCCAAGTCTGCTTCCAAATAACCTAATGACATCTTCACTTTCTCTGCCGGAAATTGATTTACCGGTAGCCTTTTCGATAGAGTCCAAAAGCATTTTTGCTCTATGCACAATATGCATATCAAAATCATCTTTTCGACAACTATCCACATCAATCCAATGCGATTTCAGATATTCATCGAGTGCCGGCGTATTAACCTGACCTTTATTTTCAATCTTTTCCAAGTATTTACTCGGTGCAACACCACCTATTTCTCGGTTCGTTGAATAGGTTATTGGTGTTTTATTCACAATAGAGTTCCATTTCTCTCTTGGATAATTCTGCTTTTCGCAATAATCTCTTGGAAAGATATGATGTATATCAATGTTCTCTGCCTTATACACAGTGAAATCCATTTCTCGTCCGCTAATGAAATCTTTGCAATGATTTTTTAGTATCAAAGCCATTATTCCTTTATATGCAGCAGACTGTCTAGTTTGTAAAGTGATGAGCCGTGTTGGATTGAAGTATGCTTCCTGAACCGTTTTTGGAGCAGTTACTTCATTTTCTATCCATTCCATAATGCCTACAACATCATTAACATAGCGAGTTTCATTTGCACTTCCATACAGCTCGCCAAACACTCCGCACCAATACCATTGTTTAATTTTATTTTTTATATTCGTAACTTTAATTCTGTGGCCATCATTCAGCAACGTGCAAATAACTGCCAATGGAATTAGTTGAGTTGAATACGGCAAATCTCTACTCGAAAAGATACGTTCTTCCTGAAGCATTTTCTCTGCTTCAACAAATCCATTGGATAAAACATCCGCATATTTCTTATAATCGCTGAGAGATAAGTTTAGCACATCCTTCTTTTTACAACTTACAGTTCCTCCTTTTTTATAAGTTGACAACAAAGTGCAGGCAACAAGAAAATCTGTTGCTGTGATAATAGATAATAAATCACCAGCAAAGAATTTCTCCCGCCTATCCTCCCAATCTTTTCGCAGTTCAAAATCGTCCATTGCAAAAATTGCAGTTATAAGTTCAAATACGGTCAGTGATACACCGCCGGTGTTAACATTTTCAAACACCTGACATACAGCTTCCTTCGGTGTTTCTTTGCCGAGAAGAATGACGGGCATTTTATACTGCATTGTCTGCATAATAACTTTCGTATTGAACTCAGTAAATTCCTTAATTGCTTCCGGATTATAATTACAATACGCGTAATATTGATTTTGCCAATTTTGAACTTCCGTAAAATTCAAAATGATATTAAGTGGAAACATTTTCTTTTCAAACTCTTTTGTACGGTCGGACAAATCCAAATCTATATCTCGACCAAAGTTTGATGTTACAATTCTGTTTTCAGGAACAGAAAAGATAGCATCCTCTCTATCACCCGCAGGGTCAAGAGCCTTTTCGATATCAATATAATAATATCTGTATATTTCCTTACCTTTATCTGTACGGGTATGTACCGGAGCAGAATTAAACAGTGCGGAATAGATAGAAGTTAATCTTTGCTGTCCATCAAGGATAAGTTCGGATGGAGAATTCCCATTTGATGGCGCACCTTCAATTACTCTGTATTTGAAGCGAACACTCTCATTTCCATACTCCAAAAACATAGCTGCTCCTACCGGAAAGTTGTTTGTAATACTTGCTATAAGAGCCTGTATTCTATTATCTTCCCAAACCCAACCTCTCTGAAAATCCGGAAGCTGTGTCTTTCCTTCGTTTATAGCGGACATAAGTTCCGTAATAGGTTTATCGTTTGTTTGCACCGTATTTTACCTCCCTATTTAGCGTATTTCTTGAAATTTTCAGCCTGTTCAAGAACATCTTTATAAACATCATCAAGCATTATCGACTGCTCAACGCCCTCAAATTCTTCACTTTCAAAGTTCGTGTTCTTTTTTGGTGCTATATTCATGTTTTTCTTAATGTCGATATAATCGACAATCAAACCTTTGCCCTTTTCAGAACGCGATTTCAATGTTTAATATCCTCTGATTGCTTTTACAATAGAGTCGGTGTTCCACTTAACAATTTGGCTTGCAGCCCTTTTAACAACCAACGATGTTCTTTCAGAAGCCCACGGCTCAATGGCAATAATTTTCTTTCCCATCTCTTGTGCAAGTTGAATTTCAATATTTATCCATTTGCTATAACTTGAATACACACCCGCAAGAATTAAAATGCAACTTGCGTGCTGCATTTGATTTCGGATAGCTGCTCTTAATTGATAATCGTAAGGTGCATTATGTATAGGGTCATCTTTGGGCACTGAATAATTCTTATAGTTAAAATATGGTTTTGAATCAAGTAATCTAACCAAATCATTATATGCATTAGAATAATTCCAAGAGTGACTGATAAATAAGTTATAAGTCATATAATCTCCTCCTTAACAAAATTTAATAATGGCAATAGTAATAACAGCAACTATATATAAAATGATAAACATTATCGGAAGTGTTTTTTCCAATTTAGTACCATCTGTATATTTTTTATTATTTTTCAGTTTTTCCCACTCATCATTAAATGGTTGTACTGGTAAATTCTTTTCAATACTATTTATTACATTAAACTTTTCAGTGTTGAGCAAATTCCTGCGATAAGGATAAACAAGGATTTTATATTCCAAGTTATTGAAACCGCTGCAATAATTGCTACATTCAATGTGACAAAGATATTATTCATAGTATCTCTACGTTGGCTAATGGAATTTGCCATTTCTACACAAGTTTGCCACTGTGCTAATATTATTTCTATTTTATCTTCTGCATTTTTCACTAAAACACCCCTTTGGATTTACATTAAACGATAATTTAGAGCAGCAACTCAGGGTGTTATATGATTATTGGTTTACTCAATTTGACTTCCCCGACAAAAACGGCAGACCTTATCGTTCATCAGGCGGTAAAATGGTGTGGAATGATATTCTAAAGCGTAACATTCCCAATGATTGGAAAGTCCAATCAGTTATATCAAACTGTCTTTCTTCCGTTATTAAGCCGGGAGTAGAAATGTTTGATACGAAAACATATTTGGCAACGGCTGATGTTAAAGGTACTTCAATTTCAACTGGAACGATTATCGACTATGAAGGCAGAGAAAGTCGTGCCAATATGCAGCCAAGTGTAAACTCAGTATGGTTCGCCAAGATGAAGAATAGTATCAAACATCTTTACCTCAACAAAGAAATGCAATCTGTTATATCAAGTTCTATTCTTTCAACAGGATTTTGTGGATTACAATGTGAGGAAAATAGTTTTGAGTATATTGCTTCATATATCGCTAACCCATACTTTGAAGTCCACAAAGATATGCTTGCTCATGGAGCTACTCAGGAAGCTGTTAATAATGATGACTTAGCAGGTGTGCATATTATCATTCCCGACGCAAACATATTACAGGCTTATCACGAAGTAACACAACTTATATATTCACAAATCAGTAAAAATATTTGTGAAAATCAAGAACTTGTTAAACTCCGTGACTGGCTTCTTCCAATGCTTATGAACGGTCAAGCCACCATTGAGGACTAAGCCGCTAAATTATCGTTTATTTGATTATTATTACGTATTTTTTCATCTATCAGGAGAAAAAAATTTGCTCGTTTTTCATAATCATCGGGTATTTCAATTTCTATATCTTTTAACAAATCCGTTGTTATATATGATTGAATGGAACCTCCCGCAACATTTTCTATTTTCACTTTCAATTCACTTAACCATAAGTAATATGAAATATATAGCGATTTTTGCTTATTTTTACATCTAATCCTAATGCAATTTGTGCCTTGAAAACAACCGTCGTATTTACTATCAACATATGTATGTCTTTCTATTGTTCCTGCTCGTCCAAATAAAATATCGCCTTCTTTTAGAATATATCTAGGCAGTCTTGCACAAACAGACTCAGGCACAAAATCAAGAGAATCTTCGACTATCACTCCGTTGCCTATATTTTTAGAATTTAACATAGGTATTCCTTCAGAAACATACTCGTCTTTATGAAGTTGTGTGCCAAATGGTCCAGATTGTATCTCTGATATATCTCCTAATTTATATCTACTCATATTTTACCTTCTTTAACTGTTCCATAATTTCTATTTTCAGTTTATCACCCTCTGTGAAATACTCCTGCAATTTCTCTGCATAAGCACTCATACGAGCAATAAACTCGTCCTGCGATAACTCGACATATTCAATTTTGACATCGAAATACTGCCCTGCGGAAAGAGAATATTTTTTCTCTTTGATTTCATCATAAGTAACCGCAACTGAGAAATCATCTACGACTTCTTTATTCAAAAATGTATCAACAATTTTATCAATTTCAAAGTCACGAAGTCTGCGTTTCTGATTGTTACCTTCTTTGTATTCTTCGCCGAGCTTGGAGGCGTCAATCAGAACGACCTTATCTGTCTGCTTTGAATTATCAAAGAACAGCACAGACACATTCGTTCCGGTATTAGCAAATACATTTGAAGGCATACTGATACAGCCGTAAACGATATGTTCATCTACAATGTGCTGTAAAATCTTCTTTTCCACACCGGTTTTTGATGTTACAAATCCGGTCGGCACAACGATTGCCCCTTTACCTTTTTGCTTCAAAGAATTAAGCACGTGCTGAATGAAAAGTGTGTATATCGCCATACTTTCTTTTTTCTTTGCAGGTACTTTCGGCACTCCAGCCCAAAATCTCGCAGGCATTGCCGCAATCTTTTCTCTCGTATCCGAGAAGTCCATTTTGAACGGAGGATTGGATACCACATAATCGAATTGTCTAAGTCCCTGTCCACTATCTGATTTATGATAAGGAGATACCAATGTATCACCTTGAATAGCGTGGTCAAGAGAAGATACCAAGCCGTTCAAAATCAAATTCAATTTCAGCATTTTGTTACTTCGCTGAGATATATCCTGTGCAAAAATGGTACACTTATCTTCGCCGATTTGATGTCCCAACGCCATCAAGAGAGTTCCTGTTCCGGCGGAAGGGTCGTAACACTCTATACTATGTAAATCGCTGTCATTACCCACAAGCAGACGAGCCATAATCGTGGCAATGGAATGAGGAGTATAATACTCTGCATATTTACCGCCGCCGGCAGTATTGTAATCCTTAATCAAATACTCAAAAATCGTTGCAAAGAAGTCATAATGCTCTACAAACGCTTCTTCAAAAGAAAAGTTTACCAACTTATCAACCAACGCTCTTGCAAACGGCGCTCTTGCCGCATCATCAGTTACATATTGCGTCAGTTTTTCAAACAAAGGAATTTTAGTGTTTTGTGTCGTCTGCGTCGAGAATATATCCATATTCTTATCGGCAATATCCGTCATTGTGCTATCAAATATCAAATCAAAATCACCTTTTGCTTGCTGATTCCAAAGATTAGCAATAAGATGTTCCGGATATAATCGAGGAACTTCAGGGGATAGTCCATCAAAAATATCAAAAACATCTTCTTCCGACATTTCAGCATATACAAGCTCCCATTTTTCTGCGTCCCGAAGTTTAGCACTTAGTTTTTTTACTTCATATCCGAACTTATCATTCAGGAATTTGTAAAGGAACACTTGGGTAATAATCTTATACTCGTTACCGTCATTTCCCATTCCGTATGTCTGACAAGTTGCTTTTAGAGAGTCAATTAAAGCTACTGTTTTTTCTTTTATATTCATCAGGTTCTCCTTTAGGCGACATTGTATGTTTCGTTATACTGGTTAAGGTATTGTTTTGTAATTCGACTTTGAATGAATTTTCTATCCTCTCGGACATTTGCAATTCCTAATTTGTCCATACCTTCTTTTATCTGCGTCATCACCGTTTGTTCAAAATATGCGTCTTTCTTTAAGATGTCATTCTTATCATAAACTTTTTGGTCTATATCTGACTTGATAGACAAAAGCACCTTCATAATAGAAACATCAAAGTCCGACACAAGAGGTTGTCTGTTCTCTGTTTTACGGATTGCATTTTCTTCACGAATACGCTTGTGTACTCGTGCAAATTTTGCGTCACCGTTATATTTTCTGAGAAGCACCACGTTCTTTTTCTGTAATTCATTGAGTTTTTTGATGATTTCATCTAACTCTTTGCCCTGTTCCTCAATTTCCGTAATGCTCTTAGGCGTAAATCCGTGTTCCTTAAAACGCTGCATAAATGCTTCCTGAAGCGTGATATACTCAGGGTCGTCAGGGTCGATATTTTCTGTAAATGCTCTGACTGTTCTCCTGTATTTCTCCGTTACAGCGTCTTTACCGCCAACCAGTTTCAATTCTTCTTCGCTAATCTTACTGAAATTGAATGTAATATCTTCCATTGCCTCATTCACAAGAAGTTTTGTAGCATCATCACTTGCGAACATCTCTTTTTGATTGATGTTGTCTATGTGGTGCTGAACTTCGGAAATAAGCATAGGCAATTTGGTTAACTCCATTTTAGCGAAAGTTTCTTTCAGCGCTTCATCACCAAATGTCCTGACAAGATTACAGCAATCACGAGCCGCCACAAGGACTTTCTTTAATCTCAACAACTCCTGCTTATCCTCAATCGTCGAAATCTCCGAGCTGAAAATCTCGGCATTATCGGTGGAGTAATTGAAAAGAACTTGCTGCACTTCCTGCATTTGCGAAATAAGAGTTTCCGGGTCTTCGATAACCTGCTTAAATGTATCGGTCTCATTGCCTTTTCCCACTTCATTCGGGTCATTAAACCTATTCAACTCTTGCAGATATGCTGCATTTGTTTCATCGAAATTCTTTTTAATATCTGCAAAGTCGATAACAAATCCATATTTATTATCTTTATATGGTCTATTAACTCTTGTAATTGCCTGCAAGAGATTATGGTCTTTCAGCTTACGGCCAAAATACAAACGTTTAAGCCTTGGTGCGTCAAATCCGGTCAACAGCATATTGAAAACTATCAGAATATCAACCGTCATATTTTTCTTGAAATTGTTTACAATGCTATCTCTTGTTTCTTTATCATCGCTATCGTAAAGAATAAGACCGGCTTTCAAATGTGTTTTGGTGGAAGCCTCTTTGTTTAACTCATTTTGGATTTCGTCAAAGTAAGAAAATAGTTTTCTTGCTTGTTCGCTTGTTTCGCAAATCACCATACCGCCGAGCGTATTATCTCCTTGAATTTGTCTGAATTTCTTCAGGTCTGTAATAATATATCTCAGCAGTTCTTTCACATAATTATCGTGTTCCACTATCTGATTTTTTTTGACATCTTTTTTCTCAACTAATGTTTCCAACTTCTCATAAATCTCAGACAGTTTTTCTTTATATTGCGTTTCAATATCCTCACGGATAATCTTCAACGTATATCCGTCAAGGATTGACTTATCATAATAATAAGTGTGCAGGTAATTTCCGAATATTCTCCAAGACTCCCTTTCCTCTTTCAAAAGGGGAGTCCCGGTCAACGCAATCTTGATGGCATTCTTGTCGGCATCAAGTAAATTTGCCAAGAATGAACCTTCCGGCTTATAACCTCGATGAGCTTCATCAATGATAAACACTCGTTGCAGATTAGTTGCGTATTCAGGCAAATTGATTTTCTCTTTATCCTCAGCAAATCTCTGAATATTAACAACCGTAATCTCCGGCTTTCCGCTATGTCCTTCAAGTGCTTGATTATTTCTGAATTGTTCCATTAACTCAGCACGAGAGTTTGCAGTCTTAACCTCTAAGCCACGAGCTTCAAATTCATCAGAAGCTTGACGGAGCAAGTCAAGTCTGTCTACGATAAAATAGAACTTTGCCACCTTGTTATGCTGGCTGAAATAATCCGAAAGCACATAGGTCAAGTTATAGGAAAGGGCTGTTTTACCACTGCCTTGCGTATGCCAAATAACCCCCGAAGTAATTCCTTCGTCAATCTTTTGTCTTACGGTCATAGCAGCGAACATCTGCTGATAACGCATAATATGCTTTTGGTCTGTTGACTCAATCTTACCGTCAACTTCCTTTTCCAACCGAACGTAGGTAATTCCGTATTTCAAAATAAATAAAATTCTTTCCGGACTACACATTGAGGTAATAATTCTATTTGTTGGAGTGTTAAAGTTCAAATTGGTTTGATATTCCGGAGAAGTATGAATGACCTGACAGTTGAAATCCGATAATATCCTTTTTTCAACTTCCGGCTCAATCTCTAAATACGGAAATTCCGCATTATATGGAGCGACATCTAAATTAGCCGGGTTTTCTTCTCTAAAACAGTTAAACGGAGCAGAATCACGAGCCGCAGTACAATAAAACGCACCCTGAATAGGCACAATTCCTCCCATTGTGTCATACTCCATATTATTAGAAAAAATCATAAACTGCGTTATGTTGATAAATCTTCTAAATTTCTTGTTCGGAAAACGCTGATTATTCATTCTCTTACTCTCTGCAACCATACCGCCGTGATTATTAGGCTTTTTCACCTCGATAAAAACCAGCGGAAGTCCATTGATAAACAGCGTTATATCCGGTCTGAATTCATCTTGGTCACGCTTGCAGGTAAATTCTGCGGTAAAATGATATGTATTATTTTTCAGGTTTTCAAAGTCAACAAGACGAACCGGAGATACAGTCGTTAAGCGATTATAAAACCTTCTCCCCAAATCATCGTTATCGAGTTCCTGTCTAATACCTCTCAATACCTGTTCAGCTTCTCCTTCGTGTTCAGGGTTCAATTTTGCAAATTGCTTCTTAAACACATCAATAAGAATATTGGTATCCGGGTCATAGACAGTGCCGGCTAAATCTTCCGTAATTTTTCCGATATACTTATAGCCAAGCCTT
>ERZ773217.1888-NODE-1888-length-15246-cov-3.729116_pt1 | contig 15246 bp, 8 predicted proteins | sample MGYA00580995_ERZ773217 | MGnify/ENA primary metagenome ERZ773217 (study PRJEB29015, sample SAMEA2737772) | human gut metagenome | biome: human gut; feature: human-associated habitat; material: faeces | place: China | collected 2012 ...
GTACTCTGTCTTAGCAGGATTTGCTTTAATTTCAACTTTTTCTACCGTCGGTTTCTCCGGTTCTACCGGTCTTTCTTCCAAACCTTCAAATGCTGAAGTTAATACTTTCAGCGCTTCATCAATCTGAATCTGCTGTGCGGAATAATCTGCAAATACTGTCTGTGCATCCGTCAGCGCTTTTGCAAATGCCGCATAAGAAGTGTCTGTGTACCCTTCTGCCGACGTATCTTTTACTTCATTGATTTTTGCTTCCAGGGCGCTTCTGTCAATCAGACCGTTTTCATTCTCGATTTCACCAAGTTTGAATTTTGCCTGTTTGATATAACATAAATCTGTTCTTACATTATAATTACCTGATTCAAATGCATTCTTAGAAAACTCTTCGTCAAAGTGTCCGTAAGAATCCATGATAAATGTTCCATCATCCAGAACTAAAATTCCCGCATATCCCGTATCACCGGATTTTGCATTCATTGCCCAGTCTTCTTCGATCAGTATACGGTATTCACCTTCGTTTTGCTCTAACAGGTCTTCATATGTTCCAACCCATGCAACCCAGTCGCCTGCCATCCAGTTGTTATCAAGCTTACCGTCTTTGTATACGATCTCACGGAATGTGATCAAAAGACGTCCGCTGATCGGATCATATACAGCTTTATGTCTTTCCCCTGCAAGCGAACCTTGCATTTCTTCCGGTTTACTCCATGTTTTTCCTTCATCATCAGAATAGAACATCACGGATAAGTTTGGTTTTTTATCACTTCTTGCCAGCGCCATGATCCGTTTTCCATCCGGTGAGCGGAACATTCCGACTTCACAGATTCCATATTTGCTTTCGATACTTCTATAATCAGCTAAATATCTTTCCGGCTCGCTCCACTGTTCATTTCCGTCTTCATCAAATGTCAGATAGCTCTTGAAGTTGACATAACCATAATCATGGAAAACACCCATCCATTTCTGAATGTAATTTCCCTGTTCATCTTTTAACTGCACAAGACTTGCCATTGCTACGATTGTATGTTTTTTCTCTGCTCCGTCAAAAGAAGGCCAGTGATTCTTATATTCTGTCCAAGTTTCTCCGTCATCATCAGAGTAGGCAGTATCCCATCCGCCTCTTTGTAAATCCCAGTTCGGACATGCTGAAATCAGCATAATTCTTTCTTTTCCATTACCCATATCCAATGTATATAAGGTAGGTGTTTCCTGACAAGTTGCAAACGATGCCGGAATATCTTTCTTCTCCGTCCAAGTCTCGCCTTCATCATCACTAATCTGCATAATAATCGGTCCATGACCGTGTCCTGTCGGATAAGCAGTAATCAGTCTGCCTGTCTTTGTCTGAACCATGTCCGGCTGTCCAAGATACTGTCTAGGTGTATTCGGAGCTTTTTCAATATCTTTCAGATATTTATCCGCCAATTCATACTGTGGAATCCTTGAATTTGCATACAATACTTTCTTACAGTTTACTGTAACTTTTTCCGTATATCCGCCGCCTGTTACAGTAATGACCGCTTTTCCTTTCTTGTTCGCCGTTACTAAACCGTCCTCATTTACACTTGCAATTTCCGGCTTGTTTGAGACATATGTAATCGTCTTATCTTCGGCGTCTGTTATCAAGTTTGTTGTAATCTGATACGTTTCTCCGATATTTACCGTTGGATTCGTATCCGCAATGTTTAATCCTTTTACTTTCATTGCGGAAAGTATTTCACTTTCATTCAATACACGGTTATAAACTTTCACTTCATCGATCAGACCTGTAAATCCAGTACCGCCGATCACATCCGCAGGTGTTTTAATAGGATTATTTTTTGTCCATGCATTGATATCACCGACTCTTGTACCGTTTACATACATGGCAAGACCCTGATCTTTATCCTGCACCCATGTAATATGATACCACTTGTCTTTCTCGAAATCATACTGATACGACAAGACGTCTCCGCCATTATTTCCTACACGGAATCCGGATACTCTGTCTGCCGCCATCTTCAATGAGAAGGAAAATGCTTTTGTGGAATCTTCCAATACAGAAATCTCTTTATTAAATTCTGACGTAGTCTTTACCCAATACGAAATCGTCCAGTCTTTGTCATTCAGATCGCCTGCCGTCTGCGTAATCACTGCACCTTTTCCGTCTTGTGTTACGTTCAGCGCTTTTCCTGATTTGCCGGCTTCGGTTGTGCAGGAAGCATCAAGAGTACCGTCACGTTTTCCCCATTCATCCTCTAACTTCTGTCCTTTCACATCGTCAAATGAATAGTAAGAAACCTGCGCTCCTTCTTCAACCTCAGCTTCTTTTACAACGATCGTAACAGAATCTTTCTTTTCTTCATTTTGGTTAGATGTCACCGTAATAACAGCGCGGCCTGATCCCTTCGCAGTTACCGCTCCGTCTTTCACAACTGCAACTGCCGGATTATCGGTCGACCATGTGACTGTGTTATTCAATACATTTTCCGGAAGGACTGTAACTTCAAGCTGAGTTGTACCTCCCTGCTGTAATTCAACCTCTTTCTCTCCGTTGATCGATACTGAGTCAACCTCGGTCACTCCCGCTTTCTTTAATGCGACATATTCTTCTGTCAGCTCGGCAATTTTTGTTTTGATCGTATTCATATCCGACGCAAGTTCTTGTTTTCCCGCATCTGTCAGATAATACGCGCTTGATGCATAAGTCGGTTTTACAGAATCCATCAAAGCATCCACTTTTGCCGCCATGCTCGGAACATCTGATTTCATTTTAATAAGTTTATTTACATCGCGTACACCTTCTGCCATTTTTTCAAAACGTGTACTTGATTTTGTAACTTTTGCTTCAGAATCATCCGGGAATACAAGGAAACAATCCCCGGCTTCAAATGCATTGTGAGTCGTGTCTTCCAATGGATTCTCAACCCATGAGTCATATGCCCAGCGAAGATATCCTTCTCCGCCTACGGAATAAGAATACATCATTGTCCAGTAGCTTTCTCCCGGCGCACTTAATGAAAAGTTACCCGGTTTATGACCTGTACATGTATAAATAGTTGTACGAAGTCCCGCATCTTCACGAGCCTGTCTTATTTCTTCAAACTGCTGAGGATGGGCCTTTACCGCGATAGAACCTACATTCAGGTCGTCTACGCGCATTGCAAGATCTTTTTTCTCAACAAATCCATCCATCGCTCCCGCACTCTTTAATTTCAAAGGTGTCGGAATGCCGCGTTTAATTGAATCGATCAAATCAAACGCCGCCTTATTAAATCCTCTTTCATCGATACCGATATAAGCGTCGTTAAACCAGCCTTTTTCATATAAATGGTCTGCAAGATCATTCAGAAATGCCGTCCATATCGTTGTCCATTCTTCTGAACCCGGAGTCAATCGTTTTTTTACTGTTGTCTTTGTCGCTTCATCATAATAAACAACTGAGTTTGTCCAAGGCGCAATACTGTAACATACGATCTTGTCCCCGATTTTCATAACGTCTTTGTTAAACGTTACCCATTTATCAAAATCCGTATAATCAAAACTCCATTTTCCATCCGCTTTCTTTGTCCATTTAACCATAGAAGGGAATTTAACAGTTCCTTCCCCGTATGTCTGACCTGCCCACGCCTCTTCTACGATTGTAGTTGTAATGGCATGTCCGCCGGCATTTTTATATAATCCCATGTGGGATTTTAAAATTTCAAAATGCTCTTCAGAAAACGGCGTTACATCATAATATTCTGCGATACGATACGGGTTCTGCCACAATTCCATATCAAAACCATCTTTAAACTTCGTCGCATCCGGAAGTTCTGCATCAGCTACTTTTAACGTATAAGTAAATGTAAGTGGTTCTGCTAATTCTTTTGCCGTTACCGTAACCGTTCCTGTATAACTACCTGCCGCTGTTCCTGCCGGAACTTTCACAGATACCCAGATATTCTGAAGTTTGTTCGTTCCAATATTCATCGCTGTTCCGGCATCCTGATAAAGCACTTCATTTGCTTCCTGTCTGCTTCCTTTCGGAACTTCTCTGTCAGGATCACCGTATCCCGGCATTCCTGTATAAGCCTGAACTGATTTAATAAATTTTAAATCCACATTTGCTTTCGGAATCGTATTGCCGTTTCCGGTGAAATCACTTGCCGTCGCTGTTACATCTGTATAAGAAGAATCTATCGAAGCTAAAGAAATCTCAGAAGTAACCGTATCATTCTTCCATGCATTCAAAGTATCTTCTGTTTTGTTTGCTGCTTTTACCTCAGTTAATTTATCCTGGGTATACTGAAGATTATTATCTGTAATTGTTCCGTGAAGTTTTGCTTCTTCCGGTTCTCTGTAAGTATATACATACACCTCAGCGGCATCGATCAGAATGTCCGAACCTGTTCCTGATGCATTTCTTTCCCCTGTAGCCACCGCTTTTAATGTGTGTTCTTTTTCTTCTAAATCGGAAATCGTTGTAATGAATGTAGAATTGATATTAGTAGCATTATAAAGGTCTCCCTCTGCTTTTTCCTCACCGTCGATCAGATACTTCACTTTTCCCATCATTCTGTTTTTACCGGAATAGATATCGATCTTATGTCCTGTAAATTTCACTTCATAATAGGTTGCTTCAGGATGCGCCGGATCTACTTTTTTTGACCATGTATGCTGCGCATCTCCTGCCTCCCATTTTCCTTCTGCGAATGTGAAGTAGTTTGTTTCTCCGCTCTGCTGTGTATGCGGAATTTTCACCTTTTCTTCAATCGGAGCTTTTTTTCCTGTAATCTTTTCATACATGCATTCTGCTATGTACAGATATCCTGCATCTGTAAAATGTACTTTATCTGTATTATAAAGATTTTCTTTTCCTTCGGTCTTTTCATACATATCAATGAAATCCCATGCGGCATTTTCTTTAATCAATGCCTTCTGAGCCTGATAGACTTTTTCGACCTTTTCCTGAGTGATATCGTTTCCCGTCGTCTGATAACATTTCGGAGACGTGGCAAAAATAACTTTGTTATTCTCCGTCTTATACTCATTATAAAACGCTGTCATCTGTGTTTTATAATTTTCTTCGTTCCAGTTTTTGGAATCATTCGTTCCAAGCATAATAATTACAATGTCTGCATTATAAGCTTTACTTTGTTCGTATTCTGTACCGCTTTTATATGGATTACTTGTCCCCTCCATCAAAAACGCACCTGTTTCCCCAAAGTTTTTTACTTCATATCCGCTTCCAAGTAAACTCTGCAAACGTGCCGGATATGCATTTGGTCCTTTCTTTCCTGAATTCGCGCCCGTCGAAGTGTACCCTTCCGTCAGGCTGTCTCCCACGCATGCCACCTTGATCTTCGCGGCGGCATCTGCCGTCTCACCTTCTGCCCATGCGATCGTGCCGCTTCCTAGAATACACCCTAATGTAAGCACAACACTTAAAACAATTCCCATTGCTTTTCGCATTAGTTTTTTGACATTTTCCACAACTATTTTTCCTTCCTTTCTTAGCATTTTGCCCACATACTCATACAGAACCATATACCCTTTTGTTCAATGTGTCAACATTATTTTTACCCCCCCCCGCTCCATATGTCGTATTTTCATCATTTTCCATATAAAATACATTTATTTTTATGCATAATGACGAGTTTTTCGAGGGCTGATTTTCTAACTTCTGCATATACTATATAAAATACTTTTCTGCTTATGAAAGGAGACTTGTTATGCTTGCTTCCTATAAACTTTCCGGTAAATACATCTTTATCTCCGGTTTTCTGTTCACGTCTGTTCTCGGAACACTGTCGCACTTTTTCTATGAATGGTCCGGCGATTCAACTTTTATAGGTCTTGTCTGCCCAATCAGCGAATCTGCATGGGAACATATGAAACTTTTGTTCTTTCCGGCTCTGCTCTACTGCTTTCTTTTCAAACTAATATATAAAAACGCCGTTCCAAACGTATCTTTACCACTTTTATCCGGCATTCTGACAGGAACGACACTTATCCCTGTTTTCTTTTATACTTACTCAGGCATACTCGGCTTTACGGTTGTCTGGATCGATATTGCTATTTTTTACCTTTGTACTGGAATCACTTTTTCAATGGCATCCAAATTATATGAGCAGAAAAATATCGCACGTTTCCGCTTCCTCATATATGGACTGACTATATTATATTCCATCCTTTTCTTTATATTTACCTTTATTCAGCCGGATATTGCCCTGTTTCAAAATCCATGACTTTTCATACCGCGTCCGCTTACGCCTGCTTCTTTTTTCTATCTGTCTTTCACTTCATTTTTCAGTCTGTTTTCCGGTTCATTTTCCAATCCACTTTCCATCCTCGGTAAGAGGAAGCGGCTTCCCGTCAAGAACAGCGCTTTTTAAAATATCTTCTATATTATAAACAAGTTTCAGAGAAAAGAAGCCGCAGTCTCTCTCCAACAGATCAAAGAAAATCTTATCTCCCTCCCATAACTTCAGCGTCTCGATCTTTGATTTTTCAACCCATTCCAACTCGCCCTCATCACAGTCGATCGGTTCTCCTTCAAACCCGTCAGCCGTATAAAGCGACATGTATTCTACAACATCTTCACCGTAAACAAATGTCACGATTCCCCGGTAAGCCCACGAAGTCAGCGTATATCCCGTTTCTTCTTTCACTTCTCTTAGCAAGCACTCTTCAGGACTTTCTCCATATTCAAAATGTCCGCCGACACCGATCCATTTATCTTTATTCACATCATTTTCTTTCACCGTACGGTGAAGCATTAAATATTTATCGTCTTTTTCTATATAGCATAATGTACTTAATTTTGTCATAGCCATCCTCCTTAATACGGTCTCTATATTTGTATCTTTATCCGTTTTCAGACTTTTTTATTTTCTTCACTTTTTATCATTTATCCTCATCTTTTCCCCTAAGAAACTGCGATTCATACAAATGTCTGTAAAATCCGTCTGCAGCCATCAAGCTCTCGTGATTGCCCTGCTCAATAACTTTTCCGTCTTTCATAACGAGAATCACGTCCGCCTCGCGGATCGTTGACAGACGATGCGCCACAATAAACGTCGTCCGCCCTTCCATCAATTTTGTAAAAGCCGCCTGTATCTTTACTTCTGTTCTTGTGTCGATCGATGACGTCGCTTCATCGAGGATCAGCATAGGCGGTCTGCACAGCATAACACGCGCGATGCATAAAAGCTGTTTCTGTCCTTGCGACAGCCCGCCTCCGTCTTCTGTCACCCACGTGTCATATCCGTTTGGCAGACGCAGGATTACATTGTGAATATAAGATGCTTTTGCAGCTTCTATCATTTCCTCTTCTGACGCGTCGGACCTTCCTAAAAGAATATTTTCCCGGATCGTTCCCGTTTTCAGCCACGTTTCCTGAAGCACCATGCCATATGCACAGCGCAGACTTTCCCTCGTAACCTCACGCACATCCTTTCCGTCTACTGAAATACAGCCGCCGTCTACATCATAAAACCGCATAAGCAGATTGATCAGCGTTGTTTTTCCGCATCCCGTCGGTCCTACAACAGCGATCTTTTGTCCCGGCATAACTTTCAAATTAAAATCCGTGATCAGATTCTGTTGTGGCATATACGAAAAATCAACATGCTCTGCCAGTACATGTCCCCGGACATGAGTCAGAACCGCCGCATCTTTTGCATCTTCCGGCTGAGGAATTTCTTCTATTAACTCAAAAATACGACCGGCACATACAACCGCGTTTTGGAACTCTGTCACAACTCCGGATATTTCATTAAACGGCTTTGTATACTGATTTGCATAACTCAAAAAACTTGTAAGCTGCCCTACTGTCAGCGTTCCGTTTACTACCGCAAACGCACCTGCGATCCCGACTCCCGTATATACGAGACTGTTTATAAAACGGGTCGCCGGATTTGTAACGGAAGAGAAAAATGTCGCTCTCAAATATGCGCTTCCTAATTTTTCATTAATCTTATCAAACCGCTCCGTCACTTTTTCTTCCTGCCCAAACGCCTGTACTACTTTCTGATTGCCGATCATTTCGTCGATCAGACCTGTCTGTTCTCCTCTGATTTCAGACTGAAGACGAAACATCGCAAATGTTTTGCGGGCAATAAAGTTCGCCACAAAAAATGAAATCGGAGTGATCAAAACGACGACAAACGTAATATTTACATCAACCGACAACATAAATCCCAGCGTGCCGATAATCGTTGCAGCTCCTGTAAACAACTGGGTAAATCCCATCAAAAGTCCGTCCGCAAACTGATCTACATCCGCAATAACACGGCTTACTATTTCTCCGGATGGATGATTGTCGATGTATTTCAGCGGAAGGATCTGAATCTTCCGAAAAGCTTCGTTTCTCACATCCTGCACGACCTGATAAGTCATTTTATTATTGCACACATTCATCAGCCACTGCGCAAGCGCCGTAATACCCGTACATATTCCGATCTGAAACAGAATTCGGAATATCCCGGCAAAGTTTACCGCTCCTTTTCCTATGATCTCATCTACCGCATAACCGATCAGTTTCGGAATGTAGAGCGTAAGGGCGACGCTGACTGCTGCCAGCAAAACAGAAAAAACAACAAAAATACGATACTTCCCAAGATGCCCGAATACTTTTTTTAATATTTCTCCCCGGCTCATTTTCCGATCTTTGCTCTGTGGCTTACTCTGCTCTGCCTGCACTTTTGACTTCTGTATTTTATCTTCATTGACTGTTTGTTTTTTAAGCATGTAAAACCGCCTCCTCCGGAAATTGTGAATAATAAATCTCCTGATAAGCCGAACAGTTTTGCATCAGCTCCTCATGTGTTCCGACCGCCACAGCTTTCCCTTCTTCCAGCACAACGATCCGATCTGCATATCTGACCGATGCCGCCCGCTGAGAGACAAGAAATACTGTCGGATTTTCTTTCATGTTTTTAATCGCGTCACGCAAAGCCGCGTCGGTCGCGAAATCAAGCGCCGACGCACTGTCGTCCAATATAAGAATATCTGGTTTTCTTACAAGCGCTCTTGCGATCGTCATACGCTGTCTCTGCCCGCCGGACAAATTTCTCCCGTTTTGTTCTATCATAAATTCAAGCTTTCCCGGCTTTGAATCAACGAACTCTTTCGCCTGTGAAATTTCAAGCGCTTCTTCCAGTGTTTGTTCCGATGCATTTTCATCTCCCCACCGAAGATTCTCCGCAACCGTCCCTTTAAAAAGCACCGCTTTTTGAGGAACCACGCCGATATGACTGCGCAAACTTTCAATCTCATATTCTCTTACATCATGTCCGAAAACCTTCACTTCTCCTTCCGACGCGTCATAAAACCGAGGGATCATGTTTACGATCGATGATTTTCCAGCCCCTGTTCCGCCGATAATCCCTATCGTCTCTCCCGGCATTGCCCGAAACGAGATGTTGCTCAACGAAGGCGCTCCCGCATTTTTATATGTCAATGACACATTGGAAAATTCCACCGCAGGAATCCTTTTTTCTTCTGTATACAACAAACTTCCCGACTGCATTTCCGGTTTCATTGCCAACACAGCTTCGATCCGTTTTCCGCATGCAGCCGCTTTCGTCACCGTAATGATCAGATTCGCCAGTTTCACAAGCTCCACAAGAATCTGCGACATATAGTTGACAAGAGCCACTACTTCCCCCTGAGTCAGACTCCCCATATTTACACGAACCGCGCCGACATAAATAAGAACTATAATACCCACGTTCACGATAATATACGTCAGTGGATTCATAAGCCCGGAGATACTTCCGACAAATTTTTGTTCCTTTGTCAACATTTGATTGTTTTCTTCAAATTCAGCCTTTTCTTTTTCCTCTTTATTAAAAGCACGAAGCACTCTTACACCGATAAGATTTTCTCTCGTTTTTAGAAGAATTTCATCTAAATATGACTGCACTTTCTTATAAAGAGGCATTGTAATCAGCATGATCCCAAATACAACTACCGACAAAAGAGGAATTACAACAACAAAAACCATTGCCGCTTTGACATCTACCATAAAAGACATTGCCATTGCGCCGAATACAATAAAAGGCGAACGTAAAAAAAGACGAAGGACAAGGTTCACTCCTGCCTGCGCCTGATTTACATCACTTGTCATTCGGGTCACAAGCGTAGAACTGCCGATTTCATCCATTTCCGAAAAACCGAAATGTTGAATATGTTCAAACAGCGCATGCCGCAGTCCTGTTCCGAACCCAGCCGCCGCTTTTGCCGAAAAATATTGAGCTGTAAGAGAACATATCAGCCCGACGATTCCCAATACAATCAAAACAAGACACATTCTTATAATATACGGGCTGTCTTTTTGAGCAATTCCTTTATCGATCACCGCAGCCATAACAAGAGGAACAAGAAGTTCAAAAGATGCCTCCAGCATTTTAAACAGCGGAGCCAATATAGTCTCTTTCTTATAATTTTTTAAATAAATAAAAAGTGATCTCATGTCATTTTCTCCCTGTGCAATATTTCTTTAAGAAGCATTCCCCGCATTTAGGATTTCTTGCTGTACAGATACTTCTTCCAAACGTAATGATCTGAATATTATACAATATCCAATGATCCTTTGGCAGTTCCTTCATCAGATCCTGTTCTATCTTTTCGGGATCAGATTGTTTTGTAAATCCCAGTCTGTTAGAAATCCTTTTCACATGCGTATCCACAACTACGCTGGCATCATGATAGATGTTCCCTCTGATCACATTCGCCGTCTTCCGTCCGACGCCTGCTAAAGAGGTCAGATCTTCCAGACTCCTCGGCACTTCACCGCCAAACTTCTCCCTGATATCTTTCATACAGGCAATGATGTTCTTCGCTTTATTGCGATAAAATCCTGTCGGCTTGATATCCTGCTCCAACTCCTTTAAGTCCGCGTCGGCAAATGCGTCCACAGATGTATATTTTTGAAACAAATCTTTCGTCACAATATTCACTCTGGCATCCGTACACTGAGCGCTCAACATCGTTGCGATCAGCAGCTGCCACGGCGTCTCATAATTCAGATAACAAATATATTCCCGTCCATATTGTTCATCTAAAAGATTCAAAATTTCTTCGGTTCGCTTTTTCATGCAGCTTTTATCTTCTCCTTATTTATAATCCGTCAACTTGCATCTGTATACAACAAAATCAACGTCACTTGTATCGGTTGCAGTCCCTGTTGCAAAAGACCCAAATAGATCCAACCTTTTTACACCATTTGCTTTACAAATTTCCGTAACTTTATCAATCAATTCCGTTATCGGCATAACATTCATCGTCTATCAGTCTTCCTTATTCTTCACTTTTGTTATTAACACACTTGGAGTTTTACAATTAATACTTCCTTTTATTTCATACAGATCAGATTCAATGCAATATTTCATTCCCATTGTATCAGAACTTTTTACTCTTTTCTATTAATGTTCCGCACTTCATCGTCATATTTGCAATATTTTATATATCATCAGTTATCGAGGACAGCGCCTGACTAACGAAACTTAACTTGAGCCCAATCCCGGCAGGCTATCCCGCACGCACAGCGCTCCATACCCAAGCAGCGCATTCGGCCATCGCTCGTATCCCGCAAGCTGCTTTGCGCCTTTTCTTAAATAAGCTTTTACTTTTTCTCCATAAAGATATGGATCGTTTCCTCTGACAATTCCCCACTCCATCAAAAGCGCAGCGCTCCCGGTCACAAAAGGAGCAGCAAAAGAAGTTCCGCTAAAAGACTGATATCCGCCTCCCGGGACAGGCGCTGTAACGCGCACTCCAGGTGCGGCAATATCCGGTTTCAGCACGTTCTCACCTTCGTACATCCCCGCCGGACCTCTTCCCGAAAAATCCGCATACGAAAATGTCCGGGCATCATATGCCGCCACGGTAACAGCAAGCGACGCCGTAGATGGAATCGTCAATGTCGACATACTGTTCGGCTGTAAAAACGCTGTCCCCATATTTAATGACGACTGTGTCGGAAGCCACATTTGATACTCCCCGTCCACAATACGGCCGGGAGTTAAAACAATTTTCCACACGCCGCTTTCTATATACTGTTTTCCGGGAAGAAGCGACAGATAAATCTCCTGTTTCACGCTGTACGGCTTCGGTTCTCCATAATAAATCAAAAGTTCTGTATCTCCGAGTATATACCGCTGAGCTCCCAAAAATTCATAAAACGGTCCTGCCTGCCTTCCCGACGGACTGATCACCGAAACTCCCATCTCGTCAACATACGATTTCCATATTTGAATACTCAGCGCCGGTTCTCTTTGCTGAACGGCAAGTTCTACCGTCTCAGATATCTGCCGCCGCACTTTTCCCGACACATGACCTGCCGACGCCCCCTCATTTCCGCTTCCGATGCAGATTACATTTTTCCACATGTCCGCAATATCGTTCAAAAAACGTTCTACAAGAGAAGTTCCGTCATGAGATCCATATGTGTTGCCAAAACTGATGTTTATCGCCACCGGACGACGAAGTTCTACAGCCTTACGGACAATATAATCTACTCCCCGCATCAGTTCTGTTGTTCTCGGAAAACCGCCTTCTCTGGGGGCTCCCATCTTTACGATGATCAGTTCCGCCTCAGGCGCAGCTCCCCGAAACCTTCTTCCCTCACTTCCCCGGCCATTCCCTGCCGCGATTCCCGCCACCGCTGTTCCATGACCACTGACATCGGATGTTTTCACCATCTGCCGCCTTACCTCTTTGTCCTCTGTTGCTAACGCCGCATCGATCTGCTCCCGTGTATACTCTGTTCCTGCCGAATATCCTGCCGGAGGCCTCCCATTAACAGACTGATCCCAAAGAGACACAATCCGCGTTGTTCCATCCTCATTTCTGAACTCTGCATTTTCATAATCGATCCCACTGTCAACAATTCCGATAAGAGTCCCTTTTCCTCTCAAAGATAACGGCATATCCTGTACAATATCTATGCACGACACCTGCCTGCCTACATCAGTTTGAAAATACAGCTTTTTCGGTTTTTCTATAAATTCCACTTCCGGGAGCTGAGCCAGTTGTCCGATCCGTTCTTCCTCGATGACAATAACCGCATAGCCGTTCAACAGTTCCGTAACCGATCGCGCCGTTTGCCTGACCGCTTCAAGTGTTCCCGAATATTTTACGATCAGTTCCCACACATTTTCTTCTTTATCATATCCAACATCCAGCTCTTCGGAGCGTTCTCTTTCTCCCTGATCGGCATCCAGAGCCAGATTTAAAAGATTTTCCAGTTTTTGACTCATTCATTCTCCTATGACTGCAGCACATTCATTTTTTGCATTATATGTACTTCAGGAAACTTTCAACATAAAAAATCATGATCTTTACCAACCTTTTTATCTCCGGCAAAGACCATGATCTTCTTTTTTCTTTATTACGTCGTCTATTTATTTTCTTTTCTTGATTTTCTTTTCTTTAGTTCCTTTTCTTTAGTTCCTCTGTCCGTTTACTTCCTGTATGCAAACAGCGGAAGTCCGTCCTGCTGCGGAACTTGTACTTCTCCTTGAATAAGCGGTTTCGCATAACGGATAAATTCATCACTTACGTCTGATCCGTCTTTAGTGATCCACCCGGCAGGCACACCTTTTTCACGATTGCAGATTTCATTCACATCTTTTGCCTCGTAACTAAGTTTATATTCTTCACCGTCCGCTCTCACAAAGGCGATCATCTTTCCGCTTTCGCCATGCAAAGCACATTTTACGCCATACGCTCCCGAATCAACCGCCTCCTGCAAATCCGTCGCAGAAAGCATTGCCGAAGAACATCTCTGACTTACGTTCAATTCAACAGAACGAACCTTTACCTGAAGATTCTGCTTAATAATATATTCTAAGCACTTTCCTGTTCCGCTTAACTGGCTGTGTCCAAAAGTATCTTCCACTGCAGATGTGGCACTAATGTACTTTCCTTCTGCATTTTTGATTCCCTCTGAAACAGCAATTACAACGTTATTGTATTTCTTAATTGCCTCTCTTACATCTTCAATAAACTGAGCCTCATCGAAAGCAACTTCCGGCAAATAAATAAGATGAGGTGCATGATTATATTTATTTCTTGCAAGGACTGAAGCCCCTGTAAGCCACCCTGCATCACGTCCCATAATTTCTACAATAGTTACGCTGTTAATTGGATAAATTGATGTGTCGTGACCTATTTCCAGTAAAGTAGATGCCACATATTTTGCTGCTGAACCATAGCCCGGTGTATGGTCTGTAATACACAAATCATTATCAATAGTCTTAGGAATACCAACTATCTTAACATCCTTTCCAACAGCTTTTGCATATGTGTTAAGCTTGTCTACCGTGTCCATAGAATCATTTCCGCCAATATAGAAAAATGCATCTATTTCATATGTTTCAAACTTATTAAAAATATATGCATATGGTGCATCGTCTTCTGTATAATCAGGTAACTGATATCTACATGAACCTAAATACATAGAAGGTGACTTTTTTAACAATTCAATAAACATAGGCACCTGTTCAACTTTTTCAGTCAAATCCATAAGGCATCCATTTAAAAGTCCCTGTACACCATTAAGAGAGCCGTAAACCTTGTAGAACTTTTTGCTGTCGATTGCTCCCTGAATTACTCCCGCCAAGCTTGAGTTAATAGCCACAGTCGGTCCACCAGACTGTGCAACTAAACAATTTCTCATAATTACCTCCAAAACTTTATTCCACGAAACCTAGTATACCCCAGTTTCTGACAAAAACCAACAGTTATATTTCTTCTATATAAATTATAATACCCGGGAAATCTTGTTTGTTACCTTTCTGATTTCCCGGGTTATTACCATAATATTAAGTTTTTCTGGGTTTCGTTTCTGTTAAGTCATTATAATCTTAGTTTATTTCATTAAGCCTGTTTGTGATTTTCCATACACTTTTTTCCCATTAACATATGTGTATGGAGTTACCTTAACATAGACTCTCTTTATATTGTAAACATTTTTAACTTTCTGCTTAACTGTTACAGTTGTTTTTGTTTCATTTACTTTTACATTTTTAACATTCTTTTTGAACTTCTTGTCTGTTGCAACTTTTACTTCATAACCGCTTATGCCTTTAACCTTCGCCCATGAAGCCTTTACTTTAAGATAATTTTTCTTGTCTCTTTTAAAATTATTTATCTGTACACTTGTTTTGTTATACTGTGCTCCTAATCTGTAATCCAAAACTACATTAGAAGTGTTATCAAATACGCCATTGGCAATATCTGTCTTTCCTTCAATTACAAACTTTTCCAAAGAATCGCAGC
>ERZ773217.1891-NODE-1891-length-15237-cov-3.066526_pt1 | contig 15237 bp, 10 predicted proteins | sample MGYA00580995_ERZ773217 | MGnify/ENA primary metagenome ERZ773217 (study PRJEB29015, sample SAMEA2737772) | human gut metagenome | biome: human gut; feature: human-associated habitat; material: faeces | place: China | collected 2012 ...
TGACACAAATTGATGTCAGTGCTGCTGAGAAGCCTGGGATGGTGAATGTGCAGCGACTGGAGTTTGGACGGGGGTAGGTATTGCCATTTCCTTAACCCCACCTGATAACCCTTAGCCCAATGGTGAGTGCGGAACTGTCAAACCAGCTCACCGGGCTGAGTTCCGATGTAGCAAGATTTATCTCCCTCCAGACCACCACGGAATGTTCGGTAACACTGAAGGAACCTGTTTTTCACCATGTAGCCTTCGTTAATCGACACCTTTCTAAGACTGTAAAGATGCTTAAGTGTTTTGACACATTATGATTATTAATAGTTGTAATAAATCATTGAGTAACAATTGATAGGTCAAAACATATAGGATAATTCTTGTGTGATCTGTATTTTGTGTTGCTTGGAAATTAGTAAAATTCCTGGAGATAATCAGAAAGGGAATTTCAAATAAGCATAATAATTTCCAGTGAAACTATTCGTCGATTTTAAGAAATGTCTGCTCAGGTATATCTACTGAGGGATGGTGTTGGTTGTAACACTGGTTAAAATAAATACACAAAATAATCAAGATGTATATTTTAATCGACGAAAATAATTACCTTCGGGATTATTGGTGCGACTTAAATAACACCATTTAAATGTGATATAAATCACAAATATGGCTGTAAAGAGGGGGCTGTAGATATAAATAAGAAGTACACGAGTGAATTTTAAATAGGGAAATAGTTTCTTGGTGAACAATTTATTGGTAATCAATCGCGTGCGTTCTGGTTTGAAACGGATTGCAGGTATTGTTACGCATAAAATCCATAGGGGGTATTATAATCAAGTAGTTAACAGTAATAATAAAAAATAATTTCCTGAGAAATTAAATCTGCATTCTAAAACGGCCAGTTTTCTGAAATTACCAGAAGACCGAATCCATTCATGCCTGAAGAATGGATTAGAAGAAACGAGACGGAAATAGATCTATTTATCCCTGCGGAAATAATTTCTGCTGAAATTTTTTTGCGACTATTAAAAAGGTCAAACCGTCTGAGTGAATTTTATCCAGTTACAAATAAGCATTACCTCCAGTGTATTGGTAGCTGTTAAGCCAAGGGCGGTAGCGTACCTGAAGAGATTAGGATCACATCATCAAATGGCAAGAAGTGGATTTGAAGTCCAGAAAGTCACCGTAGAGGCATTATTTCTACGAGAAATACGAACACGCTTTGGTAAGTTCCGTCTGGGATATTTGTGGGCGATTCTCGAACCCTCTGCGCATTTGCTGATACTGTTGGGCATTTTTGGTTACATTATGCACCGCACGATGCCAGACATCTCATTCCCGGTGTTTTTACTTAATGGCCTGATTCCCTTTTTTATCTTTAGCAGTATCAGCAATCGTTCTGTAGGCGCTATTGAAGCGAACCAGGGGTTGTTTAATTATCGACCAGTAAAACCCATCGATACGATCATTGCACGCGCACTGCTTGAGACGCTGATTTACGTTGCTGTTTATATATTGCTCATGCTTATCGTCTGGATGGCAGGTGAATATTTCGAGATAACAAACTTTTTACAACTAGTGCTCACCTGGAGTTTGTTAATCATTCTTTCATGTGGCATCGGCTTAATATTCATGGTCGTTGGTAAAACCTTCCCTGAAATGCAAAAGGTCCTGCCGATACTGCTTAAGCCGCTGTATTTCATCTCCTGCATCATGTTCCCTCTACATTCGATTCCGAAGCAATACTGGTCATATCTACTCTGGAACCCATTAGTGCATGTCGTAGAGTTAAGCCGCGAGGCAGTTATGCCTGGCTATATCAGCGAAGGCGTGAGTCTGAACTACCTTGCAATGTTCACTCTGGTCACCCTGTTCATCGGTCTGGCGTTATACCGAACTCGTGAGGAGGCAATGCTGACATCATGATTAAGATTGAGAATTTGACGAAGTCATATCGTACGCCAACGGGGCGACACTATGTGTTTAAGGATTTAAACATCGAAATCCCTTCAGGAAAAAGCGTTGCCTTTATTGGTCGTAATGGTGCGGGTAAATCAACGTTACTGAGAATGATTGGTGGCATTGACCGCCCCGATAGCGGAAAGATCATCACCAATAAAACGATATCATGGCCAGTCGGCCTCGCCGGTGGATTCCAGGGAAGTTTAACCGGACGCGAAAACGTAAAATTTGTTGCGCGGTTATACGCGAAGCAAGAAGAGCTGAAAGAGAAAATTGAGTTTGTCGAAGAATTTGCCGAACTCGGTAAGTACTTTGATATGCCGATCAAAACTTACTCCTCAGGTATGCGATCGCGTTTAGGCTTTGGTTTAAGCATGGCATTTAAGTTTGATTATTATATCGTCGATGAAGTAACAGCTGTCGGTGATGCCAGGTTTAAAGAGAAGTGCGCTCAATTGTTTAAAGAAAGGCATAAAGAGTCTAGCTTTTTGATGGTTTCACATAGTTTGAATTCATTGAAAGAGTTTTGTGATGTGGCGATTGTTTTTAAAAATAGCTATATTATTGGTTATTATGAGAATGTTCAAAGTGGTATAGATGAGTATAAAATGTATCAAGCTTTAGATATTGAATGATAATTATATTAAATAATTAACTCTTAGTTCAGGTATTTATATGTTCTGCTTGTCATTCGTTGGTGTTAATAATAAAATTAATATGACAAATAGCATATGTATCTTATGAAATTGAAACGATAAACTTAATGACACAGGTAGAATACAAGTGACATAAGAAATTATGTTGCTGTGGCTGATATAAGTTCTTTTTGTTCATTTATTTTTGTCGCCAAGCATCATGAATAGAAATCCAGATCTCCTAAAATCATAACAAAATTGTTAAGATACCGTTCTCTGAATAACTAGACTAGCTCCCTGAATCTCTAGGCAATCAATATCATTTAAATAACTGATAGTAGTGATACTAGTCTTTTAGACTAGTAGTTGGAGAATAGATAATTGGTGTCTTAGAAGCAGAGAAACGCAGACAGCGTGCCACACAGGAAAATCGCTATTTTTCAGCAGAGCCTTGAACCGAAAATGGCGGTCTTCCTCGTTGCCAGACAACATGGTGTGGCAGGCTGCCAGTTATTCTTTCAGCGTAAGCAATACTAAGAGGGAGGCCTGATTACTGTTGCACTAACAGTGTCATTGCCGGAGATTGTAATCACACTCTATATAATTATATAAACTCTATTGTATTTAGTGTATGAGGAGGATGGACAGTATACTTTGAACTAGGCAATTATGAATTTGATCGTGATCTCGTAATACGTTGCTGTTATTCTTTAATTAATTATCTGCCAATTTATTTTTAGATAGTTACAGGAAATGTTTATGCAAAGAGTGGTTTGATATGGTAAGAGTAATAATTTAGATGAAGATAAATATATCAAACGTACACCCTAGTAGTTATTTTTAATTAAACATATCGTCCATGAGGTGCGGAGTCATTCTAATCAACTTAATGTGTTCTGTTTATTAAGCATTTCCTATAAATAAACGACTATCAATACGTTGATAGTTTTCATTAACATGCAATATTAATTAAAATATTACCCCATGATTGTTGCAAATATGTCATCATACCCACCTCGAAAAAAAGAGTTGGTGCATTCTATACAAAGTTTACATGCTCAAGTAGATAAAATTAATCTTTGCCTGAATGAGTTTGAAGAAATTCCTGAGGAATTAGATGGTTTTTCAAAATTAAATCCAGTTATTCCAGATAAAGATTATAAGGATGTGGGCAAATTTATATTTCCTTGCGCTAAAAATGATATGATCGTACTTACAGATGATGATATTATTTACCCTCCCGATTATGTAGAAAAAATGCTCAATTTTTATAATTCCTTTGCAATATTCAATTGCATTGTTGGGATTCATGGCTGTATATACATAGATGCATTTGATGGAGATCAGTCTAAAAGAAAAGTATTTTCATTTACTCAAGGGCTATTGCGACCGAGAGTTGTAAATCAATTAGGTACAGGGACTGTTTTTCTTAAGGCAGATCAATTACCATCTTTAAAATATATGGATGGTTCTCAACGATTCGTCGATGTTAGATTTTCTCGCTATATGTTAGAGAATGAAATTGGTATGATATGTGTTCCCAGAGAAAAAAACTGGCTAAGAGAGGTCTCATCAGGTTCAATGGAAGGACTTTGGAACACATTTACAAAAAAATGGCCTTTAGACATCATAAAAGAAACACAAGCAATCGCAGGATATTCAAAACTTAACCTCGAATTAGTGTATAATGTGGAAGGGTAAAAACTTACTTTTTTATTCACATTCCTGTATTTTGTGTTGGTTTCTGAAGTTTATAGTATAAATACTTGTTTTAAATAGTTGTACGTTGATATTTTGTTATATACTTATTTAAACCATTTGTTTTATGATTTTGAAAAATATCAGCGTTAGTTTGGTAGAGTTTATAATTAAGATTTTTGTCTAAAAGAAGGTGGTAACGCAATATGTCAATTATTAGGAGGTGCTCTGAGTTATATTGATATTGTTTATTGATGAATGGCTATACCAAATAAATCAGATGTGCTATTGAGATATAGATAGTTTCATTTAGTATTATCACATAACGCCACCTAAATTACATTACAGATTTGAAATATATGTCTGCAATATCACCATTACGATAAACGACAGTGTTTAAAATAAAGTAATCTTGTAGATAATAAAGAGGAAATATGATGAATAAATTAGTGCTAGTCGGACATCCTGGCTCAAAGTATCAGATAGTTGAACATTTTTTGAAAGAAATTGGCATGAACTCACCAAATTATTCTACAAGTAATAAAATTTCCCCAGAATATATCACCGCTTCATTATGTCAATTTTATCAAACACCAGAAGTTAATGATGTAGTAGATGAGAGAGAATTCTCAGCTGTTCAAGTCTCAACCATGTGGGATAGCATGGTTCTTGAACTAATGATGAACAATCTAAATAACAAACTTTGGGGGTGGGCAGATCCATCTATAATATTTTTTCTTGATTTTTGGAAAAATATAGATAAAAGCATAAAATTCATCATGATATATGATCACCCTAAATATAATTTAATGCGTTCAGTAAATAATGCCCCTCTCTCTTTAAATATAAATAATAGTGTAGATAACTGGATTGCATATAATAAAAGATTGCTTGATTTTTTTTTGGAGAATAAAGAACGATGTGTGTTGATTAATTTTGAGGCGTTTCAAAGCAATAAGAAAAATATTATAAAGCCATTGAGTAATATTATAAAAATAGATAATCTAATGTCTGCGCATTACAAAAATTCAATATTGTTTGATGTGGTTGAGAATAATGATTATACAAAATCAAATGAAATTGCCCTGCTTGAAAAATATACAACTTTATTTTCTTTAAGTGCAAATGAGACTGAAATTACATTTAATGATACAAAGGTTAGTGAGTACTTAGTATCTGAATTAATAAAAGAAAGAACCGAGGTTCTGAAGCTTTATAATGAGTTACAAGCCTATGCAAACCTACCTTATATAGAAACATCGAAAGATAACGTTTCGGCTGAGGCTGCATTATGGGAGGTAGTCGAAGAGAGAAATTCTATCTTCAATATTGTATCTCATTTGGTGCAAGAGTCAAAAAAGAAGGATGCAGATATTGAATTGACTAAATCTATATTTAAGAAAAGACAATTTTTATTATTGAACAGGATTAATGAGCTAAAAAAAGAAAAGGAAGAGGTAATTAAACTTTCAAAAATAAATCACAACGATGTTGTGAGACAAGAAAAATATCCAGATGATATTGAAAAAAAAATAAATGACATACAGAAATATGAAGAAGAGATAAGCGAAAAAGAATCAAAACTCACTCAGGCAATATCAGAAAAAGAACAGATTTTAAAACAATTGCATAAATATGAAGAAGAGATAAGCGAAAAAGAATCAAAACTCACTCAGGCAATATCAGAAAAAGAACAGATTTTAAAACAATTGCATATAGTGCAAGAGCAGTTGGAACACTATTTTATAGAAAATCAGGAAATTAAAAAGAAACTTCCACCTGTGCTATATGGAGCAGCTGAGCAGATAAAACAAGAGTTAGGTTATCGACTTGGTTATATTATAGTCTCGTATTCTAAATCCCTCAAGGGGATTATTACCATGCCATTTGCACTTATCCGTGAGTGTGTTTTTGAAAAAAAACGTAAGAAGAGTTATGGCGTTGATGTGCCACTCTATTTATATGCTGATGCTGATAAGGCTGAAAGAGTTAAGAAACATTTATCTTATCAATTAGGGCAGGCTATTATCTCCAGTGCTAATTCGATATTTGGATTCATTACCCTTCCATTTAAGTTAATTGTTGTTGTTTATAAATATAGGAGAGCTAAAATCAAGGGCTGTTAAAAATGTGAACCCTAATGAGATATATTGCAAATTTTATTTTTCTCTTTGTGGTGTTTTGCTTTCGTTAAAATAGTTAGTTATTTTATTTATATAATATCACGCATTATAATACCAATTTATACTTTTGCAAGTGACCGTATAGATTCGCCACATATTGCAAATTTTGTTCTCTCGTAAAATATTTTCTTCTGGTGTCAGTAATTCGAGCACTTCATGCTGTCTTTTACTGCAGTATAGTACTAGGTTTTCAGCTAGTTTCTGATTAAATATGTTTAGCTCTTTAAAGAGTCTATTTATTTAAATTCAATGAACTGTTCTTTCGGCGTTCGCTTAAAACGTTCAGAGGTGCGTTCTAGGCGTAAAGGGGTAGGTCCATAGGGCTTGCTAGCGGATTCCTGCGGTGCTTTGTCGAAGTTTCCTGGGAACTCTTTCCCGTTATCTGCGATGCCCTGGTTGATATCGATAGGGAATAGCCGGTCTGCACGGCAAAAGAAGAGTTTGATGATATCACAGTTAAGTGACGGCACGGCCTGTGCCAGAGCGTAGTTGCTGTGTTCGTCGATCATGGTAATGACATAACAGCGCAGCTCGCCCATTCTGAGCTCAATAGCATCTATACCAACGAGCTCACTGCTCTTTACCGGGCGATAGCGTTTTGATCTGCGGGTTGGAGGATTGTATTTTTTATGAACAGTGTTTTTCCTTGGGGAGGCAGTCACATCGGTATCAGTCGCATTTTATCGTGTGCGGCCGTGAACATCCTGCCGATGGTTGAAATGCTCGGACAGACCAGGCGGTGCTGTTCACTCCACGGCTTCAAGCAAACAAAAATCTGTTCTTCTAGGTTGGGAAGCTCTATTCTCAGTCGACGTATTTCTTACAGAATTACGAGATGCCATTGCTTTGTGCGATGTACTAGCGGAGCTTTGCTACGCGAAATAGGTGCCTCTGGGCCATAATACAGCGTTCGTGTGGATACAGCAAAAACTTCCGCAACTGTATTGATCTCATGTTTCTCCCAGAAGTATATTTTTTCATCCTTAATTTTGTAATCTCAGGTATAACAAAGTGTTTCATCACATAGATGTTGGCATGGTAATGCCTCAAATATCCGCCGCAGATACGTTGCATCAACTTAGCATTTCCCTCGCTTGTCCGGAGATAATTGCAATATCTCTGTGAGCTTACACTGTGACATTCGTTGAGTTTTAGTGATGTTTTTAAAGATTTATATTTATAATATTTAGTAAATGCAGTTTTATTCTCATTTTATTTATCATTAAGTGAATGTATGAACGCAGAATATATAAATTTAGTTGAACGTAAAAAGAAATTAGGGACAAATATTGGTGCTCTTGATTTTTTATTATCAATTCATAAGGAGAAAGTTGATCTTCAACATAAAAACTCGCCTTTAAAAGGTAACGATAACCTTATTCACAAAAGAATAAACGAATACGACAATGTACTTGAACTATCTAAGAATGTATCAGCTCAGAATTCTGGCAATGAGTTTTCTTATTTATTGGGATATGCAGATTCTCTTAGAAAAGTTGGTATGTTGGATACTTATATTAAAATTGTTTGTTATCTAACAATTCAATCTCGTTATTTTAAAAATGGCGAACGAGTTAAGCTTTTTGAACATATAAGTAACGCTCTACGGTATTCAAGGAGTGATTTTCTCATTAATCTTATTTTTGAACGATATATCGAATATATAAACCATCTAAAATTGTCGCCCAAACAAAAAGATTTTTATTTTTGTACGAAGTTTTCAAAATTTCATGATTATACTAAAAATGGATATAAATATTTAGCATTTGATAATCAAGCCGATGCAGGGTATGGCCTGACTTTATTATTAAATGCAAACGATGATATGCAAGATAGTTATAATCTACTCCCTGAGCAAGAACTTTTTATTTGTAATGCTGTAATAGATAATATGAATATTTATAGGAGTCAATTTAACAAATGTCTACGAAAATACGATTTATCAGAAATAACTGATATATACCCAAATAAAATTATATTGCAAGGAATTAAGTTCGATAAGAAAAAAAATGTTTATGGAAAAGATCTTGTTAGTATAATAATGTCAGTATTCAATTCAGAAGATACTATTGCATACTCATTACATTCATTGTTGAATCAAACATATGAAAATATTGAAATTCTCGTGTGCGATGATTGTTCATCGGACAAAAGCCTTGAAATAATTAAGAGCATAGCTTATTCTGATTCAAGAGTGAAAGTATATAGCTCACGAAAAAACCAAGGCCCTTATAATATAAGAAATGAGCTAATAAAAAAAGCACACGGTAATTTCATCACCTTTCAAGATGCAGATGATCTTTCTCATCCGGAGAGAATACAAAGACAAGTTGAGGTTCTTCGCAATAATAAGGCTGTAATCTGTATGGCTAACTGGATCCGTGTTGCGTCAAATGGAAAAATTCAATTCTTCTATGATGATAAAGCCACAAGAATGTCTGTTGTATCGTCAATGATAAAAAAAGATATTTTTGCGACAGTTGGTGGCTATAGACAATCTTTAATTGGTGCAGATACGGAGTTTTATGAAACAGTAATAATGCGTTATGGGCGAGAAAGTATTGTAAGATTACTGCAGCCATTGATATTGGGGTTATGGGGAGACTCCGGACTTACCAGGAATAAAGGAACAGAAGCTCTACCTGATGGATATATATCACAATCTCGAAGAGAATATAGTGATATCGCGGCAAGACAACGAGTGTTAGGGAAAAGTATCGTAAGTGATAAAGATGTACGTGGTTTATTATCTCGCTATGGTTTGTTTAAAGATGTATCAGGAATAATTGAACAATAGTTTGTTATTCTATATATATTAAATTTTTGGGGCTATATAAAATGTTCGGAACACTAAAAATAACTGTTTCAGGCGCTGGTTACGTTGGGCTTTCAAATGGAATTCTAATGGCTCAAAATCATGAAGTGGTTGCATTTGATACCCATCAAAAAAAAGTTGACTTACTTAATGATAAACTCTCTCCTATAGAGGATAAGGAAATTGAAAATTATCTTTCAACTAAAATACTTAATTTTCGCGCAACTACTAACAAATATGAAGCCTATAAAAATGCCAATTACGTTATTATTGCTACACCAACGAATTATGACCCAGGTTCAAATTACTTTGATACATCAAGCGTTGAAGCTGTCATTCGTGACGTAACGGAAATCAACCCAAACGCAATTATGGTGGTTAAATCTACGGTCCCAGTAGGTTTCACAAAAACAATTAAAGAACATTTAGGTATTAATAATATTATCTTCTCTCCAGAATTTTTACGAGAAGGAAGAGCCCTATACGATAATCTCCATCCATCTCGCATTATTATCGGTGAATGTTCTGAACGGGCAGAACGTTTGGCAGTGTTATTTCAGGAAGGAGCGATTAAACAAAATATACCCGTTTTATTTACAGATTCTACGGAAGCGGAAGCGATTAAGTTATTTTCAAATACTTATTTGGCTATGCGAGTTGCATTTTTTAATGAATTGGATAGTTACGCAGAAAGTTTTGGTCTGAATACGCGTCAGATTATTGACGGTGTTTGTTTGGATCCGCGCATTGGTAATTACTACAATAATCCTTCTTTTGGTTATGGTGGCTACTGTTTGCCAAAAGATACCAAGCAATTATTAGCCAACTATCAGTCTGTTCCGAATAAACTTATATCTGCAATTGTTGATGCTAACCGTACACGTAAGGACTTTATCACTAATGTTATTTTGAAACATAGACCACAAGTTGTGGGGGTTTATCGTTTGATTATGAAAAGTGGTTCAGATAATTTTAGAGATTCTTCTATTCTTGGTATTATAAAGCGTATCAAGAAAAAAGGCGTGAAAGTAATTATTTATGAGCCGCTTATTTCTGGAGATACATTCTTTAACTCACCTTTGGAACGGGAGCTGGCGATCTTTAAAGGGAAAGCTGATATTATTATCACTAACCGAATGTCAGAGGAGTTGAACGATGTGGTCGACAAAGTCTATAGTCGCGATTTGTTTAAATGTGACTAATGTATTGTTATATACTATTAACTATTAAGAGAAGGAAATGCATTATTTAATCCGTTAAAAATATGCCTCGTTGGTATGTTCTTTATTAATCCTCGATCGTAAAATAAGATGTTGGTTAAATTTCTTGCCCTGCTGTTGTGTTTATATCGAATTTTTCATAACTCTAATGTTAATTAGAATACTTGGCTTGTGCGTTGGAAATGTATATTATGTGCTATATCCAAAGATATCTAATATATATTAGTAATATCTAAAATACTTTATCTTTTTACATCTAATAAAGGTATCATCCATCTGTTATGATTGATATAATGGAGATGTCGATTGTTGATAAGATGTTAATAATAAACCGCATTAACCTGCGTCTTCACCAATAAATACCCACGAAACTTCTTAAACAGTTTCATATCTGGTTTAAAATCAGCCTGCCAGAACTGGTGCAAATGCCCTTGATACGTCAAGCCCTTGATGTCGTACAGGGCATTGCCCATCACTTTGAGTGGTTTGTTATGAATCAGCGCAGAGATCCCCGCCGTACTGTTAATCGTCACCACCGCTTTTGCATGGCGTAATAATTCCGGCATTGGGAGATCGTGTACGTATATGACTCGCTCGCCTAAGCCATATTCCTTACTCAACCGTTTAATTAATGGTCGATAGAGTCTGTGACCACGATCCATCGGATGATGTTTGATCACCAAATAACTTTCTTTCGGCGCTTTACGCGAAAATGAGTACATGACTTCATTAATATAGTCACGCACATCGTTATAACTGCTGTGGTTACGAATCTGGCTATCGTTATACACCTGCAAAACAGCAAGATAATAACGCTGGTCCAGTTCGTTCATTAACCTCGGTAATACCTTACGCTGTGTTACCTTGTAAAGTTGCTTGCGCCAGTATGCACGAACCCAGCAACGTGCTTCATACCAGGGGGAAAATGATTTGTGGTGGCGGTAGCGAGGAAACTCATGACGGTAATGCCAGCCCATCAGGTAATACCACATAGCATGGCCTATACGTTTCATCGTTGAAGGTTTTAAGTTCTCAACGTGCGGCGTAGGCATATCTGGTAACTTACGATAAAAATCCGGATCGCGCGGTAGCGATGAATATGCGTTCACTCCGCCTTCTTCAACGGTAATAAATTGCGGGCGTAAATATCCTTCTTCAAATGCCAGGAAGCGGATCCCTTTCGACTTTGCCCAGCGTTTTGCTTCTTTATGCAATGGGCGGCAGTCGCCAAAGCAGAGGATTGTGTCAAAGTCATATTGCCGGTGGAGATCCCGTAACCATCCGGGAAACTCTTTCGGTGTCTGGTAGTAAGCTAGGTATTGTCGATGGCGGCAGTAAAAACGATCCCCACCGTTGAATACAACATTCACAGCGTTACGACCTAATGACTCTAGCCACTCGGCAACATCACTGAAAAAGGGTCCCATTGGCCCCTGCAATAGCAGATATTTTTTACCGGATAATAAAACGGTTAGTGCATTACCTTGCATAAATAATTTGTGTAATAGTCAACTGTGAAATTGTTTAGCCAAATCTGACCTTGCAGAACATAATTAATTTGCGGTAATAGCGTATTACTCGTCCCGCTTTTTTTCGGGTAATAAACATCGGCTTGCGCGGCGTCTGGATCAAATATTCCGCCGCCTCTTCAACCGTAATAGGTTGTAGCAGTGTTGGGTGGATATAGGTTGGATAAACAATCAACGCCTGATAGATCAAATCTGCTATCGTTAATTTTTGCTCGCGACGCGGGCAGTGATGTTCATCAACGGTTAAACCCCAACCGGCATAGAAGGGCAGGCCGTAACAATGAACTTGCTTGCCATGTAATAACGCTTCAAACCCGGACAATGATGTCATGGTGTGCACTTCATCTGCGCGCTGAATGCATTGAATAATATCTGCGTCCAGTGCCTGATAATCAGCGAGTTCAGCAATTAGTTCTGTCGGAATATTGCCCTTGCGATTCCCCACCAGTACATCCGGGTGCGGTTTATAAATAATGTAAGCGTGCGGAGTGCGCTCGCGTACTGTGCGTAATAACTCAAGGTTGCTCTTAATCGACACAGTGCCTGTTTTAATTGAGGCATCGTCTTCTACCTGACCCGGCACCAGGATGATTTTTTTATCTTTGGCCTCGGCAGGCAGAGAGAAATCGGCCCCCAGGTTGTATTTGCTCAGTTTGCTTTCAACCAGTCGCTGGCGTAATTTTTCAGCTCGCATCTGCTGCGCCAGTGTTAACTGGCTGTGATTAAGCAGCACTTCCAGGTCGCTGGGGCGCGTGGCGTCATAGTAGATCCCGCGTTTATCCAGGACCAACGATAGCGGCGGCAAAAGGTCAGAGCCAAGTCCGGATGAACGTAGAAAACCATCTTCCATTCGCCATAACGGCAGTGATTTTCGCTGCGCTTCGGCTCGCCATTGCTGTTCTCCCTTTACACCCCATACCACGCAGGCGCTCGCCGCAGTACAGCGACGTGAAAAACTCAGCCGGTTTGTTGCCGTTTGCAAGAAAGGTTTCAGGATCGCTGACTTCCACAGCGTTAAGCCTGGCGCCCATAAATAACCATTACGCTGTTGCAGATGTCGACGTTGTAATTGCAGCCATTGCAGCACGGTAAATAGATTGCTTACTTCTCCCGTTTGCGGATCGATATAGCGACAGTAACGCAGGTATGCAGCGGCAAAAAGTTCCTCCAGCGTGGCAGAACCGCGTCGGGCAGATAACAAAGCGGACTGCGGATGGCGATCGTCGGTTAAGCCCCAGCCTGCATACCAGGGCTGGCCGAAGCATGTCACCGGTTTTCCTGCCAGCAAGGCTTCAAAGCCGTACTGGGAGGTCACGACGTAAACCCGGGAAACGTGTCGCAACAGCGACTGCGGGCTGACATTCTCGGCAATTAAACGTACTCGTTGCGTGGCGCGCAGAGCGGCGAAATAACCTGTTTTCTTTCCTTCCAGGACATCCGGATGCACCTTCACCCAAATTTCGGCTTGAGGATTTTCCGCCATCGCGGCTTCCAGCATGGCAGCAAACTCATGCGGGCCAGCATTGCCATACGTCACTGACATATCATTAAATGTCTGATCGACAACCAGAACGATGTCTGAACGTTCTGACTCATCAGCCACAAACGCAGGTGCCAGGTTATATTTCGACAAATCCCCGGTCACGATGGTGTGCATCGCTTCTCTGGCCTGGCTTATCAGAGCTGTATTTCCGGCTTTATCTTGTACCAGTTTCTCCAGTGCTGAAGGCTTGCTGGCATCGTAGTAAATGCAACAATCATCCACCACCAGAGAAAGCGGCGGCTCGCCATTGACGCCAAGATCCAGCGAACGCACAAATCCATCTTCCAGACGAATGACGGGTTTTCCCGCTGCTTTGGCGATGGCGACTGGTTTCGCCGCGCTGGGACGATGTCCCCACACGGCGATAGCATCAACTTCTTGTGGAACAGGGCGCAGCAGAGAAAGTTTCTGGCACGGTTGCGCCAGAAATTTCTCCAGATGCGGAATACGCCAGATGCCAGGCGAGTAAATGCCAATCATGCGTTTTCAGCCAGTTCCTGTGCCATCAGGGCGCGCACTTTTTCCAGGCATGCTGGGGTGTCGACGCCCGGACCGGTTGCGGCAACCTCAAATGTGCGGATGTTGATCCCCGCGTTCATCAACCTTAGCTGCTCCAGTGATTCCGCCTGCTCCGGCATGGACTCCGGTAACTGGCTGTAGTTTTGCAGCACATCGCGACGATAAGCGTAAATACCGACGTGTTTCAGGTAGCGCGCTTTTTCAGCATTACGCGGATACGGAATCGGTGAGCGGCTGAAATAAAGCGCATCCTGGCGGGTATTCACAACCACTTTTACCGTGCTTGGCTCAGCCGCTTCTGCGGCAGAAATCGCGTGGCATAGCGTTGCCACCGGCAACGCGGGATCGTCACGCATTCCTTGTAGCAGCGTTTCTACATCCCGCGGGCGAATCATTGGTTCGTCGCCCTGCAGGTTAATGTAGATATCTGCCTCGACTTTATGCATCACCTCGACCAGCCGATCGGTGCCGGATTCATGATCGTTGCGCGTCATGATGGCTTTCCCGCCAAACGCCTGTACGGCCTGTTCAACACGCGGATCGTCTGTTGCCACCCAAACTTCCGCAACGCCCGCCACCTGTAACGCACGCTCGTAAACATGCTGGATCATCGGTTTACCAACAATATCGAGCAGTGGCTTACCCAGCAGGCGCGATGAGCCATAACGAGCCGGAATGACAATAACTGCTTTGCTCATTTCAACCCCTTACAAAGACAGAATCACTTTTGCACCCACCGCCAGCTGATAGAGGATGGTGGAAATACCACGGGTAACTTCAATGTTTTTCGATTCATATTTCGGCAGAACCATAATCTCATCGCCAGGCTTGAGTGAATCTACATCTTCAGCGTTGACTGCCGCACCGTTCTGACGAATGACGATAATTCTGGCGTTACCCGATTTTTGCGTCAGGCCACCGCATTTCTCGATGTAATCCTCGGTGGTCATCCCTTTCTGCCAGCTCACCGCGTTCGGGAACAGCACCTCGCCATGAACCATAACCAGCGATGTTTTCTCCGGAATATTGATGACGTCGCCATCTTCAAGCAGAACAGAATCAATATTGGATTCGTTGAGGATCACTTCACCTTTCGGAACCACGGTGCGTGCTTTCGCCACAAAGCGGCTGATCAGTTGTGCTTCCTG
>ERZ773217.1892-NODE-1892-length-15227-cov-3.762259_pt1 | contig 15227 bp, 12 predicted proteins | sample MGYA00580995_ERZ773217 | MGnify/ENA primary metagenome ERZ773217 (study PRJEB29015, sample SAMEA2737772) | human gut metagenome | biome: human gut; feature: human-associated habitat; material: faeces | place: China | collected 2012 ...
CTTATAAATCAGCAAGCAGTAGACTTATAAAAAAGAATATCCAGAAATCAAGAAACATTTATTGTTCCTGCAAATGTTAAAGAATATACAATTAGACCTTTAAATGATGAAACAATAAAAGTTATTAAAGCATATGTTAGAAATTAAGCGGGCAAAAGTCCGCTTTTATATTGCTTTTATTATCGAATATCGATATAATGGGATTGAAATATTTATCGATATTCGATAAAAGAGGTGAGAAAATGGCGAGAAAAGAATTTGAAACATTAACTCCACAAATGTTTTATATTTTACTTTCATTATATGAGCCCATATGTGGTTTAGAAATTATGGAAAAAGTAAATGAAATGACGGAAGGTGATGTTAGAGTTGGTGCTGGAACACTTTATGCGTTGTTGCCACGTTTTGAAAATATAGGATATATTCAATTATTAAAAGAAGAAAATAAAAGAAAAATATACATAATTACTCAAAAAGGAAAAGAAAGACTTGAATTAGAAAAGGAAAGGATGCAAAAACAAATTATTTTGTTTATGAAAAAGGATTATGAAGATGAAATATAAGTATACATTTTTAAAAAATAGATTGTTTTATGATGAAATATTAATTCCTTATCTAGATAGAATGTCTAAAAAAGGATGGAATCTTGTATCAGTTAATTCATTTTTTAAGTTTGAAAAATCCTCACAAGTTTATAAATATCAAGTCGATTATAATCCATTAACGGATGACTATTTAGAAACTTTAGACCATTTAGGATATGAACATGTTTGTTGTATGCAAGATATGCATATTTATCGAAATGTTAATTTAGATGCGGAAGATTTATCAAGTGATGAAGATGTTTTATGTGAGGTAAAATTAAAAATGTTTAAACCATGGGCAATTGCTATGTGCATTCTTGCAACTATGATCTTTTATGGTTTTACAAGTTTCTTTTCTTGGTTGTATCGTTTTTCTTGGGGTTCGATATTTTTAAATTTAAATGTTTGTTTCATTTTTTTTCTTATTTATGTAGGCTGTTTTTTATGGCTATTTGCAGCATTGTTTATTTATTTAAAGAGACGTGCTTTAAAGAAAAGAACGTATTCTTATCAAAAGTTTAAATATTTAGATGGTTTTGTTCGCATTGTTATAGATATTTTAGCTATTTTGATGATTGGAATGTTATTTGTTTTAAAAATGAATAACTTAAGTTCACTTTTAAGCTTTTTGGGTTATTTTATATTAATTACATTATTTGCGACAATTATTAATACAAAAATTCCTTTAATTAAAAATCCAATCAAAAAGAAAATAGCGGTGATTGTTTCTGTTGCTGTTTTTGTAGGTGTTTACTTTTTGTATAATGAAATTGATTTTTCAAAATTAGATAAACAAGAAATGACGATCACTTTGCCAAAAAATAAAAGGATAGATGAAAATAATTCAAATCTACTTGTTGATACGACAACTTTTATTCAAAAAATAGGTAAAGATAAAGATGATGGAGAAGCAATTTATTCTTTTGAAGGTTATTATCAATGTTTAAATACTTTTGTTTCAAAAAATATTTTTAAAGAATTGGTTCTTGAACGTGAAAGACAAACAAGAATGCCAAGTGATAAAGAGATTGACCAAATCGTTGAAGAAAAAGGTTCATGGCGTAGTGATGAAATTGGATATAATACATATCAAAATGTTTTAAAGAAATTTAAAAAAAGAAAATCAATGTATTTTGACCAAGTTGTTGAAATTGACCATTATCAATTAGGAATCAAAGGTAAAAAAGTGTTAGTTGTATATGATGAAGATATTGATGATTTTTATCATCATTACATAAACTTTATATAAAAATAATGGAATATTGACAAATTTTTGTAATTATACTATTATAATTTTCAATAATAGAATCAAAGGAGAAATGTAAAAGTGGATTCTGCCCAGATAATGAATATCATATCATTAATCATTTTATTAATTTTATCATCGTTGTTTTCTTGTAGTGAAACAGCTTTTTTATCGGTAAGTAAAATTAAAATACGTACACTTGCTGAAGAAGGAAATAAAAAAGCAAAATTAGTAGAGTCTTTATTAGATAATCAAGATCGTTTATTAAGTGCTATTTTAGTAGGAAACAACCTAGTAAATATCGGTGCTTCGTCACTTACAACAGCAACGATTATGGCTATTTTTGGAGATGGTGCACAAACAGTTGCAATTGCAACAGGTGTTGTAACATTGTGTATTTTGATTTTTGGTGAAATCACACCTAAATCTCTTGCTACTCAAAACGCTGATAAATTAGTTTTTGCTTTAGCACCATTTATTCGTTTTGTTTGTATAATTACTAAACCAGTTGTTTTTGTGTTGAATATTATTACAGGATTTATTATTAAACTTTTAGGTGGTAATCAAGAACATGGCCCTAGTTTAACTGAAGAAGAATTGAAAACAATTGTAACAGTTGGACATGAAGAAGGTGTTCTAGAAAAAGAAGAAAAAGAAATGATACATAATGTTTTTGAATTTGGTGAAACTGAAATCAAAGAGATTATGACACCACGTATTCATGTTGAAAGTTTACCGGATGATTGTACATATGATGAATTAATGAATGTTTATCATGATGCACAGTATTCTAGATATCCTATTCATGATGAGTCTTTTGATGAAATTATAGGTGTTTTAAATATGAAAGATTTGTTGTTTATCGATATTGATAAAGAACATTTTGATGTTAAAAAGTATATGAGAGAGACTTTTGTGGTCTATGAATTTAATCAAGTCAATGATGTTTTTGCTTCAATGAGAAAGGAACATGCAACACTTGCTATTGTATTAGATGAATATGGTGTTATGAGTGGAATTGTTACTTTTGAGGATATTGTTGAAGAAATCGTTGGTGAAATTGATGATGAATATGATGATACAAGTGATGATATTGTTAAAATCAATGATCATGAGTATTTAGTAGATGGTAGTTTAAATTTAAATGAGGTCAATGATGAAATTGATACTCATTTTGAATCGGAAGATTTTGAATCAATCGGTGGTCTTGTTTTAGGAGAGTTTAGTGGTGTTCCTAAAATAAAAGATAAAATTGAATTTCCAGGAGTTACAATTATTATCGAAAAGATGCATAAGAATCGAATTGAACTTCTTAGATTAATAATACATGAAATGAAAGAAGAGGAAGAAGGAGAGGAAAACCATCAATAAGATGCTTTTCCTTTTTTAAGGAGGCTATATGAAAACAACAGTTGAAATTAAAAAAATGGGAATCAATGGAGAAGGTATTGGTTACATTAATCGTAAAATTGTCTTTATTAAAGGGGCATTATTAAATGAAGAAGTAGAAATTGATGCCAAACAATACAATAATAAAAATTATTATTTTGGTGATTTAATTAGAGTCATTAAACCTTCACCAATGCGTGTTAAAAATCCATGTCGTGCGAATAAAGAATGTATGGGATGTAATTTATTACATTATGCTTACCCAGCACAATTAAAACATAAAAAAGATTTAATTAAAGAATCTTTAAAGAAGTATACAGAATTAGATCGTTCACAAATTAAGATTGATCAAATTATTGGGATGAATCAAAAAAATGGTTTCTTTACACAAGCCAATTTACCTATTGTAGATTTTAAAGGAAAAGTTACTTTTGGAATTTATCAAAGAGAAACAAAATATTTAACAGTGATGACAGGGTGTATGAAACAACATCCATTAATTAATCAAACATTATTACAATTAGAAGAAGTTTTTAATAATCATCAATGTAAAACATATAATGATAAATTTAGAACAGGTTTAAGATTTATTAAATTACGTGTTTTCCAAGATAAAGTACAAGTCATCATTATTACAGGAAAAGACGGTTTAAAAGATGAAGTGGTAAGTGATATTAAAAAATTAAAACAAGTCAATGGTTTATTTATGTCAATTAATACTTCTAAATATCAAGATTTTGAAAGTCAAGGTTATAAGAAGATTTTTGGAAATACGAAAGAAGAATTTATTTGTGATGGTAAAAAATATATTATGTCTGTTAAAACAACTTTACCAGATCATTTAGAATCTTTTGAAATTAGAAATAAGATTGTTAAAACAATGGTCAAAGGAAGTAAAAAGATTATTTCTATTAATTGTGAAAATGGTATTTTAGAAATGAATTTAGATCAAGAAGTTGTTGCTATTGATGAAAAGAAAGATAATATTGAAAGTGCTACTTATAATGCTAAATTATTAGGAAAAGAAAATATTAAATTTGTTTATGGTCAACCAATTAAAAAAATGGTTACTTTTGCAAAAAAGAAAGTGTATGATACAGTGATTATTCAAGGAGTCAATGGGATTTCTAATGAATTAAAGGATACTTTAAGACTTGGAAAAGTACAAACAGTCATTTATATGAATTCTTCAACATCTATGCTTGCAAAAGATTTGCAAGAATTATCAAAATATTATAAAGTAGAAGAGATCAAAGCAGTAGATAGTCATATGTATCAATCATATGTGACATCAATTGCTAAACTTACAAAAAAATAGGAAGAAGGAATAAAAATGGAATACGATTATACACCAAGAGGTGTCTGTTCAAGAAATATCCATGTAGAAGTTGAAGATGGGATTGTTAAAAATGTTATCTTTACAGGTGGATGTTCAGGAAATACTCAAGGAGTTGCTGCACTAGCAAAGGGTATGAAAGTTGATGAAGTTATTGAACGTTTAAAAGACATCAAATGTGGAGCAAAACCAACAAGTTGTCCAGCACAGCTTGCAAAAAGTTTACAAGAGCATGCTAAATAAGTGCTCTTTTTTTGTTTCTTTCATAAAATAAAATGGTGGTGTTATGTTAATTAGAATCAAAAAAATGCAGTTTCTAGTAGGGATTTGTTTGATTTTGCAAATTATTTTGTCTTCGTTATTTTTACCTTTTCATTTTATAGCGATGTTTTTATCTATTGTCATTATCATTTGGCAAAGAAGATTTTGTGTTTTACAGATTCGTTATCATTACTATGCAGTTATTTTATATATCTATAGGTTGTTTGTTATGCTTGTTTTAACGTATTCTTTTTTTGAAATGCTGTATTTATTTTTAACTTTATATGTTGGTTTGATTTTAATTTTATTATCTTTGAAAACATTTTTGTAATTCTTTTAATCAAGGATGATTTAGCGTATAATATGGAAAAAGGTGGTGGCAACATGATTGGTGAATTGAATATCTATAGTTGTTATAGTTTTCAAAATAGTACGATTTTAATTCAAGATTTATGTAAAAGAGCGAAAGAATTGCATATGGAAGCATTGGCTTTAACAGATATCAATAATATGTATGGTGCGATTGAATTTTCTAATGCTTGTCATCATTATGACATCAAACCTATTTTTGGAATGCAAGGGGATGTACTTATTGATCAAGAAGTTTATCCTTTTTTATTCTATGCAAAAGATCAAATTGGTTATCATGATTTAATGAAAATATGTAGTGATATTAATTTAAGTGAACATAAAGCGATTGAATTAGAAAAATTATCTTTATATCGTGAACATCTTTTTATTCTTTCTGGATGTAAAGAAGGAATTGTTGAAAGGCTTGTTTTAAAAGAGTTAGAATCTGAGGCTTTAAAATATATTGCATTGTTTAAAAAGATGTTTAAAGATAATTATTATATTTGTATTCAAGATCATCATTTAAAAATGCAATCATTTTTAAATGAACGTTTAAAAGCACTTGCCACTTTACAAGAAGTGAAGGTTTGTGCTTCGAATGAAGTACGTTATTTATATCCACAAGATGCTATAGCGGTTGATTTAATGCAAGCAAGTATCCATGGCGAAAAAATTGATCGAAATTATAAAGTACAAACAAATCAGATGTATTTAAAAGATGCTTATGAGATGTCTTTATTGTTTGATCGCGAAATTATAGAAAATACAAATGATTTGTTAAGAAGATGCAATGTCACTATCGAAACCAATCAAATGCATTTACCACACTATCCTTTACCTGAAAATGTGACGAGCCAAAATTATTTACAGCAACTTTGTATTGTTGGTTTAAAGAAAAGATTTAAAGGAAAAGAAGTTCCTAGAACTTATATAGAACGTTTAAAAAAAGAATTAAAAGTCATTGCTAAAATGGGCTTCAATGATTATTTTTTGATTGTTTTTGATTATGTAAGATTTGCGAAAACACATGATATTCAAGTCGGTCCAGGAAGAGGAAGTGCTGCTGGAAGTTTAGTGAGTTATGTTTTAGGAATCACGAATATTGATCCTTTAAAATATGATTTATTATTTGAACGTTTTTTAAATGAAGAGCGTGTTTCAATGCCTGATATTGATATTGATTTTCAAGATGATAAAAGAGATGAAGTTGTTAAATATGTTACAGAAAAGTATGGACAAGAACATGTTGGACAAATTGTTACTTTTGCCACCTATGGGCCTAAGGTTGCTTTAAGAGATTTAGGAAAAGTCGTTTCAGTTTCTTTACCTAAATTAGAAATGATGTCAAAGTATATTCCAACACAAGGAAAAAATCGAAAAACAGTAAAAGAAGTTTATGAATCTTCCTATGCTTTTGCAAGTATGGTCAATCAAGAAGAAATGTTACGAAAGATTTTACCGGCAATCTATCTTGTAGAACGTTTACCACGTAATATTTCAATGCATGCTGCAGGGGTCGTTTTATCAGGAGATTGTTTAAATGAAGTGGTTCCTCTAACAAAAGGTCCTAATCAAAATGTATTGACACAGTATTCTAAAAATTATATTGAAAGTGTTGGTTTATTAAAAATGGATTTTTTAGGATTGAAGAATTTAACTGTAATTTCTGATATTTTAAAAAATATTGAAAAGTATGAAGGTGTTCATTTAAATTTAAATACGATTCCTTTAAATGATGAAAAAACATTTAAGATGTTATCAAATGGAGATACGTTAGGTGTTTTTCAATTAGAATCACCAGGGATGAAGAATTTATTTAGAAAATTAAAGCCCAGCAGTATTGAAGATATTGGAGCTGCCAATGCTTTATATAGACCAGGACCTATGTCACAAATTCCTCATTATATTGCTCGAAAATTTCATCAAGAAAAAGTGGAATACCCACATGATGATTTAAAAGATATTTTAAAATCAACGTATGGTATTATTATTTATCAAGAACAATTAATGCAAGTAGCACAAAAAATTGCTGGTTTTTCACTTGCCAAAGCAGATATATTAAGACAAGCAACTTCTAAAAAGACACTTGGGTTAATGGAATCAATGAAAGAGGAATTTATAAGTGGTGCTTTAAAAAAGGGTTATGAAAAAAATCAGGCAGAATATATCTTTGGATTAATTGAAAAGTTTGCAGATTATGGCTTTAATAAAGCTCATGCAATTGCCTATGGTTTAATTGGTTATCAACTTGCGTATTTAAAAGCTAATTATCCCTTATCTTTTTATGGAGCAATTCTTTCTAATGAACAAAATAGTGATGTTCATAAAATGGAATATATTGCAGAAGCTAAAAAATATCAAATTAGAATTTTACCGCCATCCATTAATTATTCTGAACATTATTTTAAACAAGTAGAAGGTGATTTACGTTTTTCTTTATTAGCTATTAAAAATGTAGGACAGGCAGGTTATCTAGCAATTGTTGAAGAAAGACAAAAGAATGGCTTGTTTAAAGATATTTTTGATTTTGTTTCGCGAATGGAAGGAAAGAAAATCACGAGTTTAATGTTAGAAAGTTTAATTGATGCGGGTACTTTTGATGAATTTGGACTTAATCGTGCGACTTTAAAAGCTAATTTAGAAAAGATTACAGAGTATGCACATTTAAAAAATATGATTGGTATTGATGAACCACCTATTTTAGAAATTATTAAAGAAAATAAAATGGTGCGTTTAGAATTAGAAAAGAAAGCGTTAGGTGTGTATTTAACACAACATCCTTTAGCTTATATGAAACAAAAAATCAATCAACCAATTCTTGCAGTCGCAAATTTAAATGAGTATGTCTCAAAAAATGTGAGAGTATTATTATCTTTATTAAGGGTCAAAGTGATCGTTGATAAAAAAGGAAATGAAATGTGTTTTATTGAAGGATTTGATGAAACAGGAAATGTTGAGGGAGTCGTTTTTTCTTCAACGTATCAAAGATATAAGACATTATTAGAAAAAAATAAGATTGTATGTATTGAAGGAAAGATGAATTATCGAGATAAGCTTTCTTTAGTGGTACAAAATGTTAAAGAAGTAAATGAGGTATAAAATGGAAAAATTAGTTGTAATAGATGGGAATTTTTGGTTATTTAGTTGTTATTATGCAACAGCTGCTATGGGAAATTTAATGGTCAATAAAGATGGTGTACCAACCAATGCAGTTTATGGTTTTGCTAATAGATTAGAAAGTTTATTGAAACAAAATCCTGAGTATATTGTGGTTGCTTTTGATGCAAAAGGGAAGACTTTTAGAAGTGAGCTATTGGAAGAATATAAAGGGACAAGAAAGCCAACACCGGATGAACTTGTTTGTCAGTTTTCAATGGTTAGAGAATATTTAGAAGCTCATCATATTCCTTATATTGAAAAAGAAGGATATGAAGGTGATGATATTATTGGAACGATTTCTAAAAAAGCGTCAAGTCAAGGCATGGAAGTAGCTGTTTATACAAACGATAAAGATATGATGCAGTTGATTGATTCAAATGTTAAACAATACAAAAAGCCTCAAAAGACCAATGATTATGAAGTTATTACAGTTGAAAGTTTTAAAGAAAAATATAATTTAGAACCTGATCAAATGAGAGATCTTTTAGGTCTTATGGGAGATAGTGCTGATAATATTCCAGGAATTCCAGGAATTGGTGAAAAAACGGCTTTGAAGTTATTAAATCAATATGGGACAATAGAAAATCTAAAGGAACATATGGATGAATTAAAAGGTAAAATGGGTGAGAAAGTTAGAACGAATATTGAATTGGGCCTTTTATCTAAAAAGATTGCCACAATTATAACAGATGCACCTGTTGAATTAGATTTAGATGCTTGGAAATATGAAGGACAAGAATATAATGATGATCTTGCGGAGTTTTACAGACGTTATGATATGAACTCTTTACTTAAAAGAATGTCTCTTTCTACAGAAACAAAGCAAAGTAAACCTTTAGAATATAAAATTGTTGAAACTTTACCAAATATTAAAAAGAATACAGCTTTAATTGCAGGAGTCTATGATACGAATTATCATAAATCGGCTATTTTGGGATTTGGTCTTTATAATAAAGATGAAGCCTATTATATTTCTTTAGAAAATGCTATGCATGATGAAAATTTTAAGTCTTTCTTAAAAGATGAAAAGATTGAAAAATATGGTTATGATATAAAAAAATGTATCAATGCTTGTCGTTGGCATGGATTAGAAGTTAAAGGGTATACTTTTGATTTACAGCTTGCTTCTTATATTTTAAATCCTTCTTTAAAAGATGAAATTAAAATCGTTTGTGATTATTATCAATATTTTGATTTACAATTTGATGAGGAAGTTTTTGGAAAAGGTGCTAAAAAACATGTTCCTGAAGAAGATGTCTTATCGAAACATTATGTTTTACAAGCTAAAGCAATTTATGAATTAAAAAATGAAGCAGAACAAAGATTGAAAAAAGATCAACAATTTGATTTATACAAAAATGTTGAAATGCCTGTAGCGTATATTTTAGCGGATATGGAATTTCAAGGAGCTAAAATGGATAAAGATGTTTTAAAACAATTAGGAGATACTTTTAAAGGACAAATTGATCAATTAGAAAAAGAAATTTATTTATTGGCACATAAAGAATTTAATATTTCATCTCCTAAACAATTAGGAGAAGTTCTTTTTGAGGATTTAGGATTACCTAATGGTAAGAAAACAAAAACAGGTTATTCCACATCAGTAGATGTTTTAAATAAATTAAAAAATGTTCATCCAATTATTGATAAAGTTCTAAATTATCGTACATTAAGTAAACTTTATTCAACTTATATTATTGGGTTACAAGAACAAATCTTTATTGATGGAAAGACACATACTATTTATAATCAAGCTTTAACTCAAACAGGACGTTTATCATCAACAGATCCTAACTTACAAAATATACCAGTCAAAACAGAAGAAGGAAAACTTATTAGAAAAGCGTTTGTTCCTGAATATGATTATTTAATATCTTTTGATTATTCGCAAATTGAATTACGTGTACTTGCTCATCTAGCCAATGTCACAAGTTTAATAGATGCCTTTAATCATGATAAAGATATTCATCGTCATACCGCAAGTGTTGTTTTTGGTGTAAGTGAAGAAGAGGTTACATCAACAATGAGACGAAATGCAAAAGCTGTTAACTTTGGAATTATTTATGGAATGTCTGATTATGGTTTGGCTGAACAATTAGGTGTCACTGTTAAAGAAGCTAAATCATTTATTGAAAAATATTTTGAAAAATATGCTGAGATTAAAGACTATATGAATAAAAGCATTGCTTTTGGAAAAGAAAATGGTTATGTTTCAACTGTCTTAAATAGAAAAAGATATATTCCAGAAATCAATGAAAAGAATTATATGAGACAAGAATTTGGAAAAAGATTAGCGATGAATTCTCCAATTCAAGGATCAGCCGCTGATATTATCAAGCTTGCAATGATCAAAGTGGATCAATTATTAAAAGAAAATCATATGAAATCAAAAATGATTTTACAAGTACACGATGAGTTGATTTTTGATGTTTATCAAGATGAATTGGATAAAATGATGAAACTTGTAAAAGAAGGAATGGAAAGTGCTTATCAAATGAAAGTGGAATTAAAAGCGGAAGGAACTTACGCTAAAAATTGGTATGAGTTAAAGTAGGTGAAAAAATGCCAGAATTACCAGAAGTTGAAACGGTTCGACGAACATTAGAAAATTTTATTTTAAATAAAAAAATTGAAGATATAAAAATTTTATATCCTAAAATCATTGATGATGATCAAGAAGAATTTGTACAAACTTTAAAAAATAAGACTTTTACAGAGATTGATCGTGTAGGGAAATATTTGATTTTTAAATTGGAGGATGTTGCCTTTATTTCTCATCTTAGAATGGAAGGAAAGTATCAAATATGTAAAAAAGGGGATATACTTTCTAAACATGACCATGTTATCTTTGTATTAGATGAGGGTATGGAGTTAAGATATAATGATGTTAGAAAGTTTGGAAGAATGAAGTTGGTGGATCATGATGATTATAAAAATCAACTGCCTTTAAGTAAATTAGGCCCTGAACCTTTTGAAATAGATTACTTAGAGCTTTATCAAAAGCTTAAAAAGAAAAATAAAGCGATTAAAACAGTTCTTCTAGATCAAAGTATTATGACAGGGATAGGAAATATTTATGCAAATGAAATTTGTTATCAAATGCATTTAAATCCTTATACTAAAGCCAATGTTTTAAGTAAAAAGAGAGTTAAAGAATTAGTGGATGTTGCTTGTGAGATTTTAAATAAGGCTATTTTACAAGGTGGAACGACAATTCATTCTTTTAGTGCTAATGGAATTGATGGTTTGTTTCAAGTGCAATTAAAAGTGCATATGCAAAAGCATTGTCCATTAGGACATGAGATAAAAAAAGTAATGATTAATGAAAGAGGAACATATTATTGTCCAATATGTCAAAAGGCAAAACGATGAAAGTATACGGAATAACAGGAAGTATTGCATGTGGGAAATCGACAGTCACACATTATTTAATAGAAAGAGGTTATCTTGTTGTTGACGCGGATTTGATTTCAAGAAATGCTCTAACAATTGATCAAGAATGTATTTTGAAGGTTCAAGAGTTATTTGGATGTGTTAAAGATGGAATTGTTGATCGAAAGGCATTAGGAAGAATTGTTTTTCATGATAAAAATGCTAAAAAGCAGTTAGAGGCTATTATACATCCTTATGTGATTTTTAAAATGAAGGAAGAAATTGAAAAAAATAAAGAGAGAGATTGTATCTTTTTAGATATTCCTTTATTATATGAGTCACATTTAGAATATTTGTGTGATGAAATTATTGTTGTTTATTTAGATGAACAAAGACAAGTTCAAAGATTGATGGCAAGAGATCATATTGATGAAAGTTATGCTTATACAATTATCAATAACCAAATTTCTTCTTTAAAGAAAAGAGAAATGGCCGATATTGTTTTTGATAACAATCAAGGGATAGAAGAGTTATATAAACAAATTGATGAATTTATAGAAAGGATCAGTCATGAAGAAATTATTAACGAGTGATGTTTATCAAGTAAGAAGTAGTTATATGCTTGATTTAACTGGTTATAAAACAGTTTTACAACTTTATCAACCATTGATTGGGATGGAAGCTACTGCTCTTTATCTAACACTCAATAGTGAATTGGATCAAATGACACTTACAAAAAGTCCTTCTTTGATTTCTAGATTATGTAAATTATCAGGATTTTCATTAAATTCTTTACAGGAATCTTTTGATAAGTTAGAAGCTGTAGGACTTGTATGTTCATATGTTAAACAAACGAATGATAATCGTTATCTTTTTGATTTGAAAATGCCGTTATCACCTCAAGAATTTATTAATCATCAAATTCTTGATCGTTTATTGAAAGATAGATTGAAAGATGAATATGAAAAAACAATAGCGATTTTTCAAACGTATAATGTTAATTTAAATGATTATCAAGAAATGACAGCATCGTTTACAGATGTTTTTGAAATTCATCATCATGAAAAAAATATATTAAAAGAAAAAAAATATAAACAAAAAATACAAAATTCTATTGAAAATAGTTACGATCTAACGTTGTTTTATCAAGGCATTGAAAATTTACAATTATCTAAGAAAATGTTTGATCAAGAAGATGAAAAAATAATTCAACAATTAGGAATTTTATATCATATCAATGCTTTAGATATGCAAGATCTTGTCAAACAATCAATGATTGAAAATCATTTAAATAGTCGGTTATTGGCTCAAAACTGCCGAAACTATTATGATTTAAAAATGCCGGAAAAATTTACAGAGGTATTTCATAAGCAATCCCCTTTGCTTCAAAGTGAAAAACAGGGAGAATCTTCTTTACAAAAACATATTTATTATTTAGAAAATATTTCACCTTATGATTTATTAAAAGATAAAACGGGTGGTAAAGAACCATTAAAAAGAGATCTTCAAGTTGTCGAATCTGTTTTAACAACGTTACAATTAGAGCCAGGAGTTGTCAATGTTTTAATAGAAACAACACTTCAAAAGTGTAATCAATCATTACCTAAAAATTTTATAGAAGCTTTAGGAAGTCAATGGAAAAGAAAAAAAATAAAAACGGTTCAAGAAGCGATAGAAGAAGGAAAAGCTTATTTGAAATATCAAAATCAACAACATCATGACTGGGATGATTTTACAAAAGATATTCAAATTGTTTCTCAAGAAAAATCAACAGCAGATAATATTGATGAAGATGCTCTTGCAATGTTAGAAAAATATGACTAGGAGGAGAAAAAATGCAAAGTTTACAAGATTTACATTTATTTGATTATGATCAAAATTTTCAAAAACAAAAAGAAGAAAGTATCAATGAACTTATAAAGGATCCGTACATAATGAAAGTTTTATCTGATGGACAAGTAGGACGAGATTTTATAGAAGAAAATTGGGTTGAATTTTTAGATTTTCAAGAAGATATGCAAAAATGTAAAGATTGTAGGGGGCTTTATCAATGTCATAAAGTTTCTAAAGGAATGAAGCAAGCGGTTCATGTTGAAAATCATCATTTAAAAACAATACTTGTCCCTTGTAAGTATGGAAAAGAAATATTAGAAAAGCAAAATATTTTAAGTCATATTACTGTTTCGAATGTGAGTGATGATTTATTATTATCTGATTTAAAATCAATTAAAGATATTATGAACAAAGAACTTGCAAGTACAATTGATCATTTTTTATCGAATACGTCAAAAAAAGGTTTATTTATTTGTGGGCCATCTGGTTGTGGAAAATCAACATTAGCTGGTTTTTTAACAAGATCACTTGCTAAACAAGGGTATCATTTAGGATATGTGCATTTTCCTACATATTTAATCGATTTAAAGAATTCTTTTAGTGAATTTGGAAATGATAATAATATAGAGGAACTTCGTAATGTAGATTATTTAGTGATTGATGATCTAGGTGGAGAAAATGTAACAGGCTGGTCAAGAGATGAAGTTTTAGCAGCTGTATTGACATATCGTAATCAAAATAAAAAGATAACGCTATTTACCAGTCAATACACCCAAGATGATTTAATTAAAATCTATACTTTGAAAAAAGATGCGCGTGAAAAAATAAAAGTAGAGCGCTTACTTAACACAATATTTACAATGAGTATGCCAATTATGATAAAACAATAAGATTTAGCATAATAAATGTGTAAAAATTCTTGTAGAAAAGTCATGATTTGTGCTAAAATCACTATGTATGAAATGTTATGAAATAGGGAGTGAACATTATGGTTAAATGTATAGGAGTTTTAACTTCTGGAGGAGATGCTCCAGGAATGAACGCTGCTGTAAGAGCAGTAGCGCGTACATGCTTAAATAAAGGAATTGAAGTATATGTGAATGATAAGCTGATTGGAAATATAGACAGCAAGGGAACAACGAAGCTAAAGATAGGATATGTCAGCGGTGATGAGCTTCTTACAGTGAAGTTTCATGCTGACAATGCAGAATATACTCTTTACAGTATAAGCCTTGATAAAGGTCAGGCGGAAACTTAAATCCAAAGATGACAGAATATGTGTAAATGTATAGAAAGGTAGAATTATATGAAGAAATCGGGATTTAAATCATTATTAAAAAAGATCAGGCCATACGCAGTACCTGGTATAATAACAGGTCTGGTTATGATTGTAATACTTATACTTAAAGGTATATGGCCTTTTGGAAGCAGCAGAATAGATTATTTTGACAACATGCAGCAGGTAGCACCGCTTTATGCACATCTGTGGGATTTCATGCACGGAAAGGCATCGCTGTGGTTTGACTGGTATACGGGACTTGGAACGAATGTATCCATGAGTATCTCAGCCTTTTCAATGTTAAGCCCGTTTAATCTGCTGTTATATTTAGTACCGAGAAACCTCATTTTAGAGAGCATTTCCATACTGACAGCGGTAAAAATGGTATTTATGTCCGTTGCAATGTATGCACTGCTC
>ERZ773217.1893-NODE-1893-length-15223-cov-13.193631_pt1 | contig 15223 bp, 9 predicted proteins | sample MGYA00580995_ERZ773217 | MGnify/ENA primary metagenome ERZ773217 (study PRJEB29015, sample SAMEA2737772) | human gut metagenome | biome: human gut; feature: human-associated habitat; material: faeces | place: China | collected 2012 ...
AGGGGGCGATTTGCGCGCTGAAACTGTGAGCGGCAATGGCATGACAAACGGCCTCGATTTTCTCCGCCGGAAATTGCACGAACTCTTCACGGAGCAGGCGACGCGTCTCTTCTGCCGCCAGGATTGAAGAACGCTGCCGTTGTGGATGATTTTTCGCCAGGCTCACAATATCGTGAAAATAACAGGCGGTTAAAATCACCAGCATATCGACATCGTCATCTGCCGCCAGCTTCTGTGCCGTAGCCCAGACGCGGCGAAAATGACACACGTCATGGGCCGCGTCCTGGTGCTGGTGATGGTTTTTCAACCAGTTTTCGAACTGTGCCTGCCAGTGTTGTACGTCCATACGCGCTCCGTTGCCAAAGAGTCGCAACCTTAGCAGTTTTTATTCATAGCGTCTGCTACGTGCGGGACGAGGTCGGGTGTACCAGGCAATGCTGCCTAACAATGCCCCGACCAGAGCCATAAATAAAAAGCCAACCAGTGCCCCTAACCACTTTCCCGCGGTAGAGCCTAAATCGCTTTCAAATCCCGACACAGGGGCATCGGGGATCCGGCTCATCACCCAGATGTAACGCGCCATTGCCCAGACAAAATAGCCACACCATGTATAGAAAGCCCACAAAGCCAGTTTGCCACCAGGACTGCGAGAGAGTCTCTCTTCCATCTTTGTCGAACCGTATTCCATTTTGAGATAACCCGGAAAATTCAGACTTAGTACTATTATGTGATAAAAGTCACATTTTTTCACATTGGATGAGCCAGTCAAGACTCAATCATTTTTTGAACAAATAGATAATTTTTGCGCAATGGCAATAATTACCGGAAAAACAGCAATAAAGATTTATTATTATCTATGGTAATGGTTTTATTAATTCACCTAAACAATATATTAGCACCGAATTCAATTATACCTTTTTTGATTTCTGTGTCATGATAACCCCGTTATTAGCCTTTTATCGTCTTGTTTATATTTTTTGGGCCGGCATGATGCCGGCTTTTTTTTATGCCTTCATTAATATGCGCGTGATCACACCAGCCGTTTAGCGCAACACTCATTGATACTCCCTATCTTTCCGATTAACTCATAACATATTGATATATATTTATAAATCTCATGAATGCTTATATCTAGAATTCATAATTCTGAATTATATTAAATAGATTGGAAACATTTTGAAATCTTTTAAATACATTTGTTACATGTAATCCTTAAAATAAAATGAACTTCATAGAATAGTATCCAAATGTGCTTTTTTGGATAACGGCACTTATTGATATATTCATGAAGATTATAATCACAAGGGAATACATAATGAAAAGAAAAGTTCTGGCAATGCTGGTCCCGGCGTTATTAGTTGCTGGCGCAGCAAATGCGGCTGAAGTCTATAATAAAGATGGTAATAAACTGGATTTGTACGGAAAAGTAGCGGGCCTGCACTACTTCTCTGATGATGCTGGCAGCGATGGCGACATGTCATATGCCCGTATCGGTTTCAAAGGTGAAACTCAGATCGCTGACCAATTCACTGGTTATGGTCAGTGGGAATTTAACATTGGCGCAAACGGTCCTGAAAGCGACAAAGGTAATACCGCAACGCGTCTGGCATTTGCAGGTTTAGGCTTTGGTCAGAATGGTACTTTCGACTATGGTCGTAACTACGGTGTCGTATATGACATCGAAACATGGACCGATATGCTGCCAGAATTTGGTGGCGATACCTATGCTGGTGCCGACAACTTCATGAACGGTCGTGCTAACAGCGTAGCAACCTATCGTAACAATGGTTTCTTTGGTCAAGTTGATGGTCTGAACTTTGCACTCCAGTATCAAGGTAACAACGAGAAAAGCGGATTATTTGATCAAGAAGGTTCAGGTAACGGGAATGGCCGTAAACTTGCTAAAGAGAACGGCGACGGTTACGGTATGTCCACTTCCTATGACTTTGACTTTGGTTTAAGTCTGGGTGCTGCATATTCTAATTCTGACCGTACTGACAATCAGGTTCACAAAGGTTTGCATAACACTCGTTATGGAGATCGCTTCGATGCAACTGCTGGCGGTGAAACAGCAGAAGCATGGACCGTTGGTGCTAAATACGACGCTAATAACGTTTACTTAGCAGCTATGTATGCTGAAACCCGTAACATGACTGGTTACGGTGATGCTGATGCCATCGCTAACAAAACCCAAAACTTTGAAGTTGTTGCTCAGTATCAGTTCGACTTCGGTCTGCGCCCGTCCATCGCTTACCTGCAATCTAAAGGTAAGGATTTAGGCGGATTGAATGGTGATAACTTTGATAGCCAGGGTAATCATCACTACGCAAACAAAGATCTGGTTAAATACGTTGAAGTCGGTGCGACCTATTACTTTAACAAAAACATGTCCACCTACGTTGATTACAAAATCAACCTGCTGGACAACGACGACGACTTCTACAAAGAAAACGGTATCGCTACCGATGATATCGTTGCTGTGGGCTTAGTCTACCAGTTCTAATCAGCCAACGCGCCGCGGCGTGTTACTGTAAAACTAAACACTAGCCTGAGTTCGTCCCTCATCGAACTCAGGCTTTTTTATTGGCATTTCATCTCCATCTGCGGCACACGCAATTGCCAAAGCATATCGATACAGCACATTACCCCGCCCCTCCTGGCTCAATAAAATCTACCAGCGTCTCTTCCAGCCAACACCCAAATGCATTTCTTTATGAATTAATCCGCAACAAAACCGCCGTCCATATAGAAATATTTGCAAAAATAGTGCATGAAAAAAGCTTTTTCTCTGCCAATCCGGGATATAAATATTCATCAGCACCACAATATTCCACAGCACTAAATCTCTCCCCGCCGCCCCGGATCTCTGATAATGGTCTAAAATCATTGAGGCCACTTGCGACGGCGTTGCTCAATAAGGAAAAGTTGGCGTGAATAATATTCAACACCAGTGCAGCATCATCATTACATACTTACGCCCGCCGACTACCGCTTTCGATATATTGACTCAATTTTCCAGCCTGGGTAAAAATAACGACCAGCTCAGTCGCAAATATAGTGACTACCCTAACTAAGCAACAATAAGGAATACACTATGACTGTTCAAACAAGTAAAAACCCGCAGGTCGATATTGCTGAAGATAATGCATTCTTCCCTTCAGAATATTCGCTTAGCCAATATACGAGTCCCGTCTCTGATCTTGATGGCGTGGACTATCCAAAACCGTATCGCGGGAAACATAAAATTCTGGTGATCGCCGCGGACGAACGTTATTTGCCGACCGATAACGGAAAACTGTTCTCGACCGGTAACCATCCGATTGAAACGTTGCTGCCGTTGTATCATCTCCATGCTGCAGGTTTCGAATTCGAAGTGGCGACCATTTCCGGTCTGATGACCAAGTTTGAATACTGGGCTATGCCACACAAAGATGAAAAAGTAATGCCATTCTTTGAGCAGCATAAATCGTTGTTCCGCAATCCGAAGAAACTCGCGGATGTTGTCGCCAGCCTCAACGCTGACAGCGAATATGCAGCAATCTTTGTTCCTGGTGGTCATGGCGCACTTATTGGTTTACCAGAAAGCCAGGACGTGGCTGCCGCTTTACAGTGGGCAATCAAAAATGACCGTTTTGTTATCTCCCTTTGCCACGGCCCGGCGGCATTTCTGGCGCTTCGCCACGGCGATAACCCACTGAATGGTTATTCCATTTGCGCATTCCCAGACGCCGCAGACAAACAAACGCCAGATATTGGCTATATGCCGGGTCATCTCACCTGGTACTTCGGCGAAGAGCTGAAGAAAATGGGCATGAGCATTATTAATGACGACATCACCGGGCGAGTACATAAGGACCGTAAAGTTCTCACCGGCGACAGTCCTTTCGCAGCGAATGCGTTGGGTAAACTGGCGGCGCAGGAAATGCTGGCAGCTTACGCGGGTTAATCCCTGTTACGTTTGAATGTAAGCGCATAATCAATCGCAGCTGCGTTAGTACTTACGACGTGGCTGCGTTTTTTCACGGTTAATTTATGGCGTACTGAAGCCCTATGTTAATTTCTTTGCGGTAACGTAATTCGGAACACGTTATGCTTATTGAGATAGTGATACGTAGCACTTCCTCCATGTAATTCGGCAATCGCTTTGACTAAAGAAAGACCAAGTCCCTGACCTACGGAATGACGCGAATTATCTCCCCGCCAAAATCTACGGAAGAGTTTTTCAGGCTCATTAATTTTCGTTCCAGGGCTGGCGATATCAATATTAAGATAGCCGTTGGTATCAAGAAAACTGGTTATATGAATGCGCGATTTTTCTGGTGAATATCGAATGGCGTTAACAATAAGATTCGATAACATTCGTTGCAGTAAAATTTTATCCGCAAAGATTTGCTGATTGCACTCGACCTTAAAGCAAATCTCTTTCTCGTCTGAAAGGTATTCAAGATAGTCCAACAAATTTTCGACTTCCTTATTGAGAGAAAGCGAATCCAGTTTCACCAAAACATTGTTTTTATCTGCCCTGGCAAGAAACAGTATATTCTCTGTTAACCGCGAAATATTTTCCAGCTCTTCAATGTTTCCGGCAATTGTTTTTTGATATTCAGCGATACTTCTGGTTTGACTGAGCGTAACCTGATTCTGACCCAGTAATGCATTAATTGGCGTTCTAAGTTCATGAGCGAGATCGTCAGCAAATTGACTTAGGCGTTCAAAATCTTTGACTAAGGCTTGGTGCATTTTATTCAACGCCTGCCCAAGAGGTTTTAGTTCTCTCGGTAATGCGCTAACCTCAACAGGCTCTCGGCTATCGTTATAATTCAGCGCTTCCGTTACACCACTCAACTTTTTGATCTCTCGTAACCCCGTTCTGATTAACAACGGACTTAATACTGAGCACAGTATAATGGCGACAATGCAAATTATAATGCTATTAATTTTATACTGTTCAAGCATGTTATGTCTGGCTGAAGCCAATTTAGCCACAGTAACCGTTAATGATGGCGAAACTTCATCAATATTAATTCGTAAAGCATCTATCTCTGTGTCATTAATAATGCTTCTGTAAATGCCAGCTGCGCTGATTGTCTCAGTAGCAGGTATGTTATTTAACATGTCATCACTGACATTCGTCCGGTTAACAATTTTGTTGATGCTATCACCATGAATGATCAAGATATCCTGACTAACATCCATCATCCGGTTAAAGTACACAGGTAACGTATCTAGATTTACCCCATCAATTAACAACTGCTTGATCTGCGCTGTCCGGTTAATGAGTGTTGTATCATCGCGCCATTTCAACTCACTTGCCAGGCCATTATAGAGAGTCCATACAATTCCAGCGCCAGCAACAGACAGCAGCAATATAAAAAGCAAGGTTAAACGGACGGTTATAGATAATCTTTTCATTATTTTTTTACCGCTACGAATGAATAGCCCATCCCCCGGATTGTGGCGATTAGCTTTTCAGGAAAAGGATCATCAACTTTTGCGCGGAGCCTGCGAATGGCGACATCCACCGTATTGGTATCACTATCAAAGTTGATTCCCCAAATTTCACTCGCAATAACCGTTCTGGGTATAATTTCGCCAGCTCTGGAGGCCAGTAGCCAAAGTAACTGAAACTCCTTGCGCGTCAGTGTAATATTGATATTGTCCCTGCTCACACTTTGACTAACAGAGTCCATTCTTAAGCCGCTGATTTCTAGTGTTGAATTCAAAGCGTGATGTTGCCTTAATTGTGCCCGAACCCTTGCCAGCAACTCAGAAAATGAAAAAGGTTTTACCAGATAATCATTTGCCCCACTGTCCAGCCCTCTGACTCTGTCATCGACAGAATCTCTTGCAGTAAGGCAAATAACAGGAGTTTGCTTTGCCGTTCTTAACGTTTGTAAGATCTGCCAGCCATCCATACCCGGAAGCATAATATCCAGAATGATCAATGCATAATCATCCTTCAGCGCAAGATAAAGCCCATCTCTGCCATCAGTAACGGCATCAATGACATAACCCGCTTCGGAAAGCCCCTGCGTTACCCATTCCTGGGTCCTTTGATTATCTTCAATAAGTAGAATCTTCATGAAAATAATATGCCATAAATCATATGTTATAGAAACAGCCTGGTTCATTACAAAATTGTAATGCTTCTGTAAGGTTACCCTGGACGTTTTTTCGCTATCCTCAAAACTCATTCACATGACAAGGATATAAACATGTTAAAGCGTTATTTAGTACTCTCCGTAGTAACGGCTGCATTTTCATTACCTTCTTTGGTCTATGCTGCACAACAAAACATTCTTAGCGTGCATATTTTGAACCAGCAAACAGGAAAACCCGCTGCCGACGTGACAGTCACTCTTGAAAAGAAAGCGGACAACGGCTGGTTACAACTTAATACCGCCAAAACAGATAAGGATGGACGAATTAAGGCACTGTGGCCCGAGCAAACTGCGACTACTGGCGATTACCGTGTCGTATTTAAAACCGGGGACTATTTCAAGAAACAAAATCTTGAAAGTTTCTTCCCTGAGATCCCCGTTGAATTTCATATCAATAAAGTGAACGAGCATTATCATGTGCCTTTATTACTCAGCCAATATGGGTATTCAACCTATCGTGGCAGTTAATGCATAAATATATAAAAGCAGATCTCTGCTACTGTTAGGGAGGTGACTCCCTGACAGATTAACAGTAAACGGCTCTTGCTGGCTAACGACAAAAAAGTGTGATGGCTTATGAAAAAGAATCAATTTTTAAAAGAATCAGATGTTACGGCCGAGTCGGTATTCTTTATGAAGCGTCGGCAGGTGTTAAAAGCACTGGGCATCAGCGCAGCTGCACTTTCTTTGCCTCACGCTGCGCATGCCGATCTGCTTAGCTGGTTTAAAGGGAACGATCGTCCGCCTGCCCCCGCCGGAAAAGCGCTGGAGTTCAGCAAGCCTGCCGCCTGGCAAAATAACCTGCCACTGACGCCAGCAGATAAAGTCTCCGGTTATAACAACTTCTATGAATTCGGGCTGGATAAAGCCGATCCCGCCGCTAATGCTGGTAGCCTGAAAACCGATCCATGGACACTGAAAATCAGCGGCGAAGTGGCAAAACCATTGACCCTCGATCACGATGATTTAACCCGTCGCTTCCCGCTGGAAGAGCGTATTTATCGTATGCGCTGCGTGGAAGCGTGGTCGATGGTGGTGCCGTGGATTGGTTTTCCACTGCACAAATTGCTGGCGCTTGCCGAACCCACCAGCAATGCGAAGTATGTCGCTTTCGAAACAATTTATGCACCGGAACAGATGCCAGGCCAGCAGGACCGCTTTATCGGCGGCGGGCTGAAATATCCTTATGTCGAAGGATTGCGTCTCGACGAAGCAATGCATCCGCTCACACTGATGACCGTAGGTGTTTATGGCAAGGCGTTACCGCCACAAAATGGCGCGCCAGTGCGACTGATTGTGCCGTGGAAATATGGCTTTAAAGGGATTAAATCGATCGTCAGTATTAAGCTGACCCGCGAGCGTCCGCCAACCACCTGGAATCTGGCAGCGCCTGACGAATACGGTTTTTACGCCAACGTTAATCCGCATGTTGATCACCCGCGCTGGTCACAGGCTACCGAACGATTTATCGGTTCAGGCGGCATCCTCGATGTACAGCGCCAGCCAACGCTACTGTTTAATGGTTACGCCGGGCAGGTGGCATCGCTGTATCGTGGCCTGGATTTGCGGGAGAATTTCTAAATGCGTCTGACAGCAAAACAGGTGACATGGCTGAAAGTTTGCCTGCATCTTGCCGGATTGTTGCCGTTTCTCTGGCTGGTCTGGGCGATCAATCACGGTGGACTGGGTGCCGATCCAGTGAAAGATATTCAGCATTTTACCGGTCGCACTGCACTGAAATTTTTGCTGGCGACCTTGTTAATCACACCTCTGGCACGCTACGCAAAACAGCCGTTATTGATACGCACTCGCCGCCTGTTAGGCTTATGGTGCTTTGCCTGGGCGACACTGCATTTAACCAGTTACGCATTGCTGGAGCTGGGCGTGAATAATCTGGCGTTATTAGGTAAGGAGTTAATTACCCGGCCTTATTTAACGTTAGGAATTATCAGCTGGGTTATTTTGCTTGCTTTAGCGTTTACTTCAACCCAGGCGATGCAGCGAAAACTCGGCAAGCACTGGCAACAGTTGCATAATTTCGTCTATCTTGTCGCGATCCTGGCCCCAATACATTATCTGTGGTCAGTGAAGATTATTTCACCGCAGCCGCTCATCTACGCTGGGCTGGCGGTACTGCTTTTAGCCTTACGGTATAAGAAGTTGCTTTCCTTTTTCAACCGGTTACGCAAGCAGGTTCACAACAAATTATCTCTATAACTTCATATTGCCGACAAAGTACGCGTTATCCCTGCCGGATGCGGCGCGAGCGCCTTATCCGGCCCACACAGATCGCATCAGGTTATGTTTCGTTTGTCATCAACCTCAAATCATCGACATAATTTATTTTATTTCAATAAGATAGGTAAATACACCTGAGAAAACTATGCTCTCGTTTTCTAAGAGTTATTGCATTTCGCCATATGTTACAATATAACATAACACATCATGTACAATAACTCTGGAGGAAACTGTTTTGGCGATTCGTCTTCATAAACTGGCTGTTGCTTTAGGCGTCTTTATTGTTAGCGCTCCTGCCTTTTCGCATGGTCATCACTCACACGGCAAACCTTTAACAGAGATCGAACAAAAAGCTGCTAATGGTGTTTTTGATGATGCCAATGTACAAAATCGAACGCTCAGTGACTGGGATGGAGTCTGGCAATCCGTTTATCCTTTACTGCAAAGTGGCAAACTTGATCCCGTCTTTCAGAAGAAAGCGGATGCAGATAAAACTAAAACATTTGCTGAAATTAAAGATTATTATCACAAAGGTTATGCGACAGATATCGAGATGATTGGCATTGAGGACGGCATTGTTGAATTCCATAGAAATAATGAAACAACATCCTGTAAATATGATTACGAGGGATACAAAATACTCACCTATAAATCAGGCAAGAAAGGCGTTCGTTACTTATTCGAATGTAAAGATCCTGAAAGCAAAGCCCCTAAATATATTCAATTTAGCGATCATATAATTGCACCACGAAAATCATCTCATTTTCACATTTTTATGGGTAATGATTCACAGCAATCTTTATTGAATGAAATGGAAAACTGGCCAACGTATTATCCCTATCAGTTGAGTAGCGAAGAAGTGGTCGAGGAGATGATGTCTCATTGATTTTTTTGCGCTGACTTCAATTATTTAACAGAACAGTGCCTGGTAGTAACGACAATAATTTACCAAGACAAATAAATAAAACAAACTCAGACACGCTCATGCTTGAGACGTGTCTTTTTTATTATGTCTGTAGAAAAAAACCGAGAAAGCGGCGAACAATAAATACACAACTCACCAATACAGACTGGCAGCGCCAATGTCTCCAGGAGCAAGTCATCTGTCATGGTAAAGCTAACCAGAAATATAGGTTAATTTTGGTATTTAAACCTTTTTTACTTGTTAGTATGATACAAAGGCTTTCAAAAAAGCTGGGAAATTCAACAACTCTTGGAAATTATGGACTTTGTCCCGCGGCTTTAATCTGACGGCCGCGTTCCTTTTTTGGCTCAATTATTGACCCCTTCTCTACGCAACTTCAGTTCCCACCACCAACTTTGCGGCAGCTTTGTAGGATCAATGTCTAAAAGAATAATGGTGACCGATAAGAAAACGACTGAATAACTGCAGATTTTCGCTCGAAACCTTCCTGTCAGATCCATAGCGAATCAAGTGCTGAATGTCACAGTATCGAACAGAAAACAGTGACGATCTAACCCTTCAAGAATATTCTACGATTGTTCTGTTTAGGAAAAGCAAGGCGGGAAGTCGGGAGATAAGTCATTGATAAAGTGGCGGAGAGAGGGGGATTTGAACCCCCGGTAGAGTTGCCCCTACTCCGGTTTTCGAGACCGGTCCGTTCAGCCGCTCCGGCATCTCTCCGTTCAGATGGTTGCCATGATGCCAGGAAATTTGGCATTTTAACAGTCCCTGTCCGTGCAATTTTGTTCAAGTGACGAGTTTGCGAGCAAAACGATGATTAAGTGGCCCTGGAAAGTACAAGAATCAGCACATCAAACTGCCCTTCCCTGGCAGGAAGCACTATCGATCCCCCTTTTAACGTGTCTGACGGAACAGGAACAAAGCAAATTAGTCACTCTTGCCGAACGTTTTTTACAGCAAAAGCGGCTTGTTCCTTTACAGGGCTTTGAACTGGATTCATTAAGAAGCTGCCGGATAGCACTTCTATTTTGCCTGCCCGTTCTGGAGTTAGGACTGGAATGGCTGGATGGTTTTCATGAAGTCTTAATTTATCCTGCGCCATTTGTGGTCGATGACGAATGGGAAGACGATATCGGTCTGGTGCATAACCAACGTATTGTTCAGTCAGGTCAGAGCTGGCAGCAAGGGCCTATCGTTTTGAACTGGTTGGATATACAAGATTCTTTTGATGCTTCTGGTTTTAACCTGATTATTCATGAAGTCGCTCATAAGCTGGACACCCGTAACGGCGATCGCGCCAGCGGAGTTCCCTTTATTCCGTTGCGTGAGGTTGCTGGCTGGGAACACGATCTTCATGCTGCAATGAACAACATTCAGGAAGAAATCGAATTAGTTGGCGAGAATGCGGCGAGCATCGATGCTTATGCTGCCAGTGATCCTGCTGAGTGTTTTGCCGTACTTTCTGAATATTTCTTTAGCGCCCCAGAACTTTTTGCTCCTCGTTTCCCTTCATTGTGGCAACGTTTCTGCCAATTTTATCAACAAGATCCTTTGCAGAGACTGCATCACGCTAATGATACAGACTCGTTTTCGGCGACGAATGTTCATTAATTAACAACTTTGCGGATTAATTAACCAATTGAAATGACTTATGAAATTTAGTGTTGACAGACAAGGTACCGCTAAGTAATATGCGCCCCGTTCACACGATTCCTCTGTAGTTCAGTCGGTAGAACGGCGGACTGTTAATCCGTATGTCACTGGTTCGAGTCCAGTCAGAGGAGCCAAATTCTAAAAATTCGCTTTTTAGCGCAATGTCACTGACCTTAGTTGAGCATTGCTTTTTAACGGATAGCGGGTTTTTGACATCTTAAGCGCCCTCGACCTTTATGGTTGAGGGCGTTTTGCTATGAACGCCATCACCATTTTCCCCTCGATTACAAAACTTGAGTAATTCAGTAGTCTCCCCTCTTGCAACTCACACCCAAAACTGCTTAACGAAAAGTTATTAATTTTCAATCATATTGCTATCAGGATTTACATTTTTTCGCTGTGCTAGAAAGGGCGCATTTATGTTAGCTCGTTCAGGGAAGGTAAGCATGGCTACGAAGAAGAGAAGTGGAGAAGAAATAAATGACCAACAAATCTTATGCGGGATGGGTATTAAACTACGCCGCTTAACTGCGGGTATCTGTCTGGTAACTCAACTTGTGTTCCCTATGACTGCGGCAGCACAAGGTGTGGTAAACGCCGCAACCCAACAACCAGTTCCTGCACAAATCGCCATTGCAAATACCAATACGGTGCCCTACACCCTTGGAGCGCTCGAATCGGCCCAAAGCGTTGCCGAACGTTTCGGTATTTCGTTGGCTGAGTTACGCAAACTCAACCAGTTTCGTACGTTTGCTCGAGGTTTTGATAATGTCCGCCAGGGTGATGAACTGGATGTCCCGGCACAAGTTAGTGAAAAAAAATTAACCCCGCCGCCGGGTAATAGCAGTGACAACCTTGAGCAACAGATAGCCAGTACTTCACAGCAAATCGGGTCTCTGCTCGCCGAAGATATGAACAGCGAGCAAGCGGCCAATATGGCGCGTGGATGGGCCTCTTCTCAGGCATCTGGCGCAATGACAGACTGGTTAAGCCGCTTCGGTACCGCAAGAATCACGCTGGGCGTGGATGAAGATTTTAGCCTGAAGAATTCCCAGTTCGATTTTCTCCATCCATGGTATGAAACGCCTGATAATCTCTTTTTCAGCCAGCATACTCTCCACCGTACTGACGAGCGTACGCAGATTAACAACGGCTTGGGTTGGCGTCATTTCACTCCCACATGGATGTCGGGCATCAACTTCTTTTTCGACCACGATCTTAGCCGTTACCACTCCCGCGCCGGCATTGGCGCGGAGTACTGGCGCGATTATCTTAAATTAAGCAGTAACGGCTATTTGCGACTGACCAACTGGCGCAGCGCACCTGAACTGGACAACGATTATGAAGCTCGCCCGGCCAATGGATGGGATGTACGCGCAGAAGGCTGGCTACCCGCCTGGCCGCATCTTGGCGGTAAACTGGTCTATGAACAGTATTATGGCGATGAAGTGGCCCTGTTCGATAAAGACGATCGGCAAAGTAATCCTCATGCCATAACCGCAGGACTTAACTATACCCCCTTCCCGCTGATGACCTTCAGCGCGGAGCAACGCCAGGGTAAACAGGGCGAAAATGACACCCGTTTTGCCGTCGATTTTACCTGGCAACCTGGCAGCGCAATGCAGAAACAGCTTGACCCGAACGAAGTCGCTGCACGGCGTAGCCTTGCAGGCAGCCGTTATGATCTGGTGGATCGCAACAACAACATCGTTCTGGAATATCGCAAAAAAGAACTGGTTCGCCTGACCCTGACAGACCCCGTGACAGGGAAGTCAGGAGAAGTGAAATCATTGGTTTCGTCGCTACAAACCAAATATGCCCTGAAAGGCTATAACGTCGAAGCCACCGCTCTGGAAGCTGCCGGTGGTAAAGTGGTCACAACGGGTAAAGATATTCTGGTTACCCTGCCGGCTTACCGATTCACCAGTACGCCAGAAACCGATAACACCTGGCCGATTGAAGTTACCGCTGAAGACGTCAAAGGCAATTTGTCGAATCGTGAACAAAGCATGGTGGTCGTTCAGGCACCTACGCTAAGCCAGAAAGATTCCTCGGTATCGTTAAGTACCCAAACATTGAACGCGGATTCCCATTCAACCGCCACACTGACTTTTATTGCGCATGATGCAGCAGGTAATCCTGTTATCGGGCTGGTGCTCTCGACGCGTCACGAAGGTGTTCAGGACATCACCCTTTCTGACTGGAAAGATAATGGTGACGGAAGCTATACCCAAGTCCTGACCACAGGAACGATGTCTGGCACGCTAACGCTGATGCCACAGCTGAACGGTGTAGATGCAGCTAAAGCCCCCGCCGTGGTGAATATCATTTCTGTTTCGTCATCGCGAACTCACTCGTCAATTAAGATTGATAAGGACCGTTATCTCTCCGGCAATCCTATCGAGGTGACGGTAGAACTGAGAGATGAAAATGACAAACCTGTTAAGGAGCAAAAACAGCAACTGAATACTGCAGTCAGCATCGACAACGTGAAACCAGGAGTCACTACAGACTGGAAAGAAACCGCAGATGGCATCTATAAGGCGACCTATACCGCCTATACCAAAGGCAGTGGACTTACTGCGAAGCTGTTAATGCAAAACTGGAATGAAGATTTGCATACCGCTGGATTTATCATCGACGCCAACCCGCAGTCAGCGAAAATTGCGACATTATCTGCCAGCAATAATGGTGTGCTCGCCAATGAGAATGCAGCAAATACCGTCTCGGTCAATGTCGCTGATGAAGGAAGCAACCCAATCAATGATCATACCGTCACGTTTGCGGTATTAAGCGGATCGGCAACTTCCTTCAATAATCAAAACACCGCAAAAACGGATGTTAATGGTCTGGCGACTTTTGATCTGAAAAGTAGTAAGCAGGAAGACAACACGGTTGAAGTCACCCTTGAAAATGGCGTGAAACAAACGTTAATCGTCAGTTTTGTCGGTGACTCAAGTACCGCACAGGTTGATCTGCAGAAGTCGAAAAATGAAGTGGTCGCTGACGGCAATGACTGCGCCACCATGACCGCGACAGTCCGGGATGCAAAAGGCAACCTGCTCAATGACGTCAAGGTCACCTTCAATGTTAATTCAGCAGAGGCGAAACTGAGCCAAACCGAAGTGAATAGCCACGACGGGATCGCCACAGCCACGCTGACCAGTTTGAAAAATGGTGATTATACGGTTACGGCCTCTGTGAGCTCTGGTTCCCAGGCTAATCAACAGGTGAATTTTATCGGTGATCAAAGTACTGCTGCCCTGACCCTCCGTGTGCCCTCAGGCGAGATCACCGTCACCGACACAGCGCCTCAACAGCTGACGGCAACCTTGCAGGATAAAAATGGCAACCCACTAAAAGATAAAGAAATCACTTTCTCTGTGCCAAACGACGTCGCAAGTCAGTTCTCGATTAGCAACAGCGGAAAAGGCATGACGGATAGCAACGGGATTGCCATCGCCTCCCTGACCGGCACGTTAGCGGGCACGCATATGATCACGGCTCGTCTGGCTAACAGCAATGTCAGCGATGCTCAGCCAATGGCGTTTGTGGCGGATAAAGACAGAGCGGTTGTCGTTCTGCAAACATCGAAAGCGGAAATCATTGGGAATGGCGTGGATGAGACGACGCTGACAGCAACAGTGAAAGATCCTTTTGATAACGTGGTTAAAAATCTGTCAGTAGCCTTCAGCACCTCCCCCGCAGACACACAACTGAGCCTGAACGCGCGTAATACTAATGAGAACGGTATTGCTGAAGTTACCCTTAAGGGCACGGTTTTGGGTGTTCATACAGCCGAAGCCACACTGCCTAACGGCAACAACGATACGAAGATAGTCAATATTGCGCCCGATACCAGCAACGCGCAGGTCACCCTGAACATCCCTGCTCAACAGGTGGTGACGAATAACAGCGACAGCGTGCAGCTGACGGCAACGGTGAAAGATCCGTCGAATCATCCTGTGGCGGGAATAACGGTGAACTTCACCATGCCACAGGACGTTGCGGCAAACTTTACCCTCGAAAATAACGGTATTGCCATCACTCAGGCCAATGGGGAAGCGCATGTCACCCTCAAAGGCAAAAAAGCGGGCACGCATACGGTTACCGCAACGCTGGGTAACAATAATGCCAGCGATGCGCAACCAGTCACATTCGTGGCGGATAAGGACAGCGCAGTTGTCGTTATGCAAACATCGAAAGCGGAAATCATTGGGAATGGCGTGGATGAGACGACGCTGAC
>ERZ773217.1895-NODE-1895-length-15204-cov-3.526107_pt1 | contig 15204 bp, 20 predicted proteins | sample MGYA00580995_ERZ773217 | MGnify/ENA primary metagenome ERZ773217 (study PRJEB29015, sample SAMEA2737772) | human gut metagenome | biome: human gut; feature: human-associated habitat; material: faeces | place: China | collected 2012 ...
TATGAGCGATTACCCAATGCTCATTTCCAATAAATTACACTCTTTTCGTAACTTCTTCCTACAAATATACTATTTTTCGGCAAGCAAAAGCTTTCTGCGACGAGAAAATGAAACGGGAAGCCGGTGTATTTGCAACTGGGTTGCAAGGAAAATGCACTATATTTGACACCAAAGAAGAATAAAAGCATTATGAAAAGTCAAACGAATGGTCGCGGCTGCGCCGCTTGCGATGCAGGTCCTGACCACGACCGTCATTCGCAAAGCTATTGGATGCCCGTTGCGTCGGCCGTGTTATTTGCGGCGGGACTCGTCATGCAATATACCGGTGTCGAATTTTTCGCATCTTCCGCAGTACGGTTCTGCTGGTACCTCGCAGCTTATTTTCCGGTAGGGCTTCCTGTGCTCCGGGAGGCATGGAACGGTATGCGGCAGCGGGATTTCTTTACGGAATATACGCTGATGAGCCTCGCTGCCATCGGTGCTTTCTATATCGGAGAGTATCCCGAGGGGGTTGCCGTGATGTTGTTTTATTCGATCGGAGAGGCGTTGCAGGAGCGTGCCGTGGAGCGGGCGCGGCGGAATATTCGTGCGCTCGTCGATATCCGGCCCGAACAGGCGAACGTCTTGGAGGACGGGAAACCGGTGGCTATGCCCGCTGCGCAGGTCGTGCCGGGCCGGACGATCGAGGTGCTTCCGGGGGGACGTGTCCCTCTGGACGGCGTTTTGCTGTCCGAGGCGGCCCCGTTCAATACGGCGGCGCTGACCGGAGAGAGTACGCCGCGGACGATCTGTAAGGGAGATGAGGTGTTGGCGGGTATGATCTCTTCGCAGCATCCGGTTCGTATCGAAGTGACGCGCCCGTATGGGGAGAGCGCCCTTTCGCGGATTCTCTCCATGGTCGAAGAAGCTGCGGCGCGCAAGGCTCCCGAATTGTTCATCCGCCGTTTCGCCCGGATTTATACTCCCGTAGTGACAGGATTGGCCGTGCTGATCGTCGCTTTGCCCGGATTGTGGTCGCTCCTGCACGGAGGCTTCGCCTATTCGTTCGACGAATGGTTGTCCCGGGCCCTGGTATTTCTGGTGGCCTCTTGTCCTTGTGCGCTGGTTATCAGTATTCCGCTGGGCTATTTCAGCGGTATCGGCGTTGCTTCGAAGGCTGGCGTGCTCTTTAAGGGCGGCAGTTATCTGGATGCCATTGCGCGGGTCAATACCGTGGTTTTCGACAAGACCGGCACGCTGACCGAGGGTTTGTTCGAAGTCCGGGAGGTGCATGTTGCTCCGGGCGTGAATTCCGGGGAGCTGCTCGGATGGGTCGCTTCGGCCGAACGGACCAGTATACACCCGGTGGCCCGGGCAGTCGTGCAGTATGCCGAGAGGGAGGGTGTTGCTCTTCTCGCTTCGGAGGGCGCAGTTGAAATCGCCGGACACGGCATTCGGGCCGAATTCGACGGGAAACAGTTGCTGGTGGGCAATACGCGTCTGATGGCTCGCTTCGGCGTGGAATATCCGTCGGAGGTCGATGCGATTCCCGAGACGATCGTCGTATGTGCGCTCGACGGCCGGTATGCGGGCTATCTCGTGATTGCGGACAAGCCCAAGGAGGATGCCGCGCGTGCCGTGGCGGAATTGAAGTCGCTCGGAATCGAGGATATTCGGATTTTGTCGGGCGACCGGGAGGCGCTGGTGGCGAATTTGGGCCGCAGGCTGGGCGTTTCCGAGGCCCGGGGGGATCTCCTGCCCGAAGGTAAGATGGAGATACTCGAGGCGCTGCGCGGAGAGCCCGGCAAAGTCACGGCTTTCGTCGGCGACGGATTCAACGACGCTCCGGCTCTCGCAACGAGCGATGTCGGGGTGGCGATGGGGGCTTTGGGTAGCGATGCAGCCATCGAAACGGCCGACGTGGTGATCCAGTCCGACCAACCTTCGCGTCTGCCTGCGGCGATCCGTATCGGACGTCTTACGCACCGCATCGTGCGGCAGAATATCCTGCTGGCGATCGGGGTGAAGGTTGTCGTGCTGACGTTGGGCGCACTCGGCATCGCAACCATGTGGGAAGCGGTCTTCGCCGATGTAGGCGTCACTCTGCTTGCGGTTCTGAATGCCGTGAGGGCTTCCAATCGTCGTTTTTAATGCGTATCTTGCACCTATGAACGAAAACGAATACATTTCCCGCCTCAAGGCCCGCGATATCCGTCCTACGGCGCTGCGGCTGTTGATTCTGCGTACGATGGCCGGATTCGACCGGGCTTTCAGCCTCGCGGATCTCGAAGAGGAGCTCGATACGGTGGATAAATCGACTCTTTTCCGTACGCTCACTCTTTTTCTGGCGCATCACTTGGTGCACGGCATCGACGACGGCACCGGTTCGCTCAAATATGCGCTTTGCAGCAGCGATTGCGATTGTGAAATCGACGACCTGCATACCCATTTCTATTGCACGCATTGCCGGCGTACCTTTTGCCTGCGAGGGGTGGCTGTTCCGCAGGTGGGTCTGCCGGACGGATTTTCGGCCGAAACGATCAATTTCGTTATCAAGGGGATCTGCGCCGACTGTTCGGGGCGGAACTGACAGGATGGATCGAGGCGGCTTGTCTGAACGACGAAGCCCCGTCCGCCCCGGTCGGAAACGGTCAATTAAAGGTCCGGGAATTTCCGGAGGCTCCTTTTCCGCAGCGGATGTCAGCAGGTGGCGAGCCAGTTGCGGATCAGCGCCGGGCCGCAATTCGAAATGCAGGATTCGGGGTGGAATTGCACGCCGTGTATCGGCAGGTTCCGGTGATAAAAGGACATGATGTGTCCCGCTTCATCGTGCGAACTTGCAATCAGCTCTTCGGGCATCGAGTCCGGATCGACGATCCACGAATGGTAGCGTCCTACGATCAGGGGCGGAGCGATTTTCTGCAGCAGCAGATCGCCCGCATCGGTTACGGTCAGCGTCGTCGGATGTCCGTGCAGCGGGGCCGACAGTTGTCGCAGTTCGGCACCGAATGCCCGGGCGAGCGCCTGATGTCCCAGACAGATCCCCAGCACGGGGATTCGCTGCCGCACGATCTGTCCGATCGCCGCCATAAGGTCGCCGGCCTCTTCCGGGATTCCGGGACCTGGGGATAGGAGTACCCCGTCGTAATCGCCGAATTTTTCGAAGTCGATCCGGTCGTTGAGTTGTATCGTAATATTCACCGGTTCGGACGATTCCCGAAGCAGTTGTACGGCGTTGTGGACGAACGAGTCGTAATTATCGATTACCAGTATCTTTTTCACGGCTACAAAAGTAACCTTTTTTATACCTTTGCGGAATAAAAATCGTCAGAATGGAAGCTCAGCTTGTCCGAAAAGCCGTGAATCGTTGTGCCGCGCAGGGAAAACCGTTCCTTTTCGGGGTCGATTTCGAATTGCGGGAGGGATTTTTCGTGGAGAATCCGCTCGTCTGCCGGCAGATTCCGTTTGCCTGCGGAGAGATTACCAATGTGCCGGATAGCTTCTCCGGGGAGGCGGAAATTACGCCCCGCCTGGAGATTCTGCATACCGATCGGGAGGCGTATCTTCGCCGGTTCGCCGTCATTCGCCGGGGGTTGCTTCGCGGGGACAGTTTTCTGACCAACCTGACCGAGCGGACTCCGATCCGAACGAACCTTACTCTCGAGGAGATCTTCCGCCGCAGCCGTGCCCGTTACAAACTGTTGCTGCCGGGGCGTCTGGTCTGCTTCTCTCCCGAGTGTTTCGTCCGCATTACGGACGGGGTGATCCGCTCCTACCCGATGAAAGGAACGATCGACGCTGCGTTGCCCGATGCCGAGGCCCGGTTGCTGGAGGATTACAAGGAGCGTTGCGAACATTACACCATCGTCGATCTGATTCGCAACGACCTGAACCGGATTGCCGATCGTGTGCGTGTCGAGCGTTTCCGTTACGTCGAGAAGATCGCTACCCTGCGGGGCGAAATCTTGCAGACGAGCTCCGAAATTGCCGGCGACCTGCGGTCGGGATGGCGGCAGGAACTGGGCGACCTGCTTTTCAGCCTGCTGCCTGCCGGCTCGATTTCGGGGGCTCCGAAACCCGCGACCCTGCGGTTGATCCGCGATGCCGAGGGGTCCCCCAGGGGATATTATACGGGGGTATTCGGCTATTTCGACGGTCGCGATCTGGACAGCGCGGTGATGATCCGCTATATCGAATGCGAGAACGGGCGGTTCTATTTCCGCAGCGGCGGCGGCATCACCGTGCACAGTGACCCGCAACAGGAGTACGACGAGGTCGTTACCAAAATTTACCTGCCGATTCCCTGATTGCGATGGACGAGTTGCTCTTCATAGAAACCATTCGAGTCGAAGACGGAATTTTCGTTCGTCCCGAACTTCATTTGCATCGTATGCGGCAGACGGTCCGCGAAGCATACGGCGTCGCCTCCGGTTTCGATTTGGCGGATGGTTCGATTCCGCTTCAGCATCGGAAGGGAACGGTGAAGTGCCGGATCGTTTACGGCCGGTCGCTGTCGTCCATGTGCAGGACTGCCGACACGAGGTTCCGCTCGCCGTATGTTTCCCGCGAGATTCGCTCCCTGCGGCTGGTCGCTGCGGACGACGAATTGGATTACCATTTGAAATATGCGGATCGTAGCGCCCTTGCCCGTCTTTTGCAACGTCGGGACGATTGCGACGAGATCCTGATCGTGCGCGACGGGGCGATTACCGATACCAGTTACAGCAACGTGGCGTTTTTCGACGGACGGAAATACGTTACGCCGGATACTTTCCTGCTCAACGGCACGCGGAGGCAGTACTTGCTCGGTACGGGAGTTTTAACCGAATGCCGCATTACGCCTTCCGACCTGGGCGGTTTCGAGCGGGTCGTGCTCATCAATGCCATGTTGGGAATCGAGGACGACCTCGCCGTTCCGATCGAACGGATTCGGGGATTATAACCGAAGGTAAGTGGCATAATCGCAGGGTTGCGGACCCTGCGTTTTTTATCGATCAAATCCGGCCTTTGGCGGGATTCAGCGGTATGTCAGTTTTGTCGTTCGTAATAGGCGATCCGGTCGCAACAGACTTTTTCCGTGATGTCGCGCATGAGTTCGAGGCGCGGGATCAAGGCGTCGATGTCGGTCTTGGTAACGACGAAATCCTTGTTGTAGCGGGCTTGTACATAGGCATCCTGTAACAGATTGAACAGGCGCCGCTCCTCCTCCGTATTTCGAGGGAAAACCGATACCAGTTGCAGCGTGTGCGTCTTGCAGCGATCCATCAGAATTTCCAGCGCATGATCTTTATAGCCGTAAAGGATATATACCAGCGGAATGGTACGCAGGTAATTTTCCGCAGCTTGATGTAGATGGAAAGAGGCCATTTTATATTTCTGCAACCCGGCATAGTAACGTGCTCCTAACAGAAAATCGCTGGCGAACTGGAATTTTTCGCTGAAATAGTCGCGGGCGATTTGCGCGATTTCCGCATAGTTCAATTTTCGGCATCGCGCCAGTTTGAACTCCTGCGAGGAGTAGAGCATGATTCCCTGCTTTTTGATTTCATGGTAGAAGTATTGTCCCAGTTCGAGGTTTTTATTCAGCCGGGAAATACTTTCGTTGATGAATTGCGGCCGGGTGTAAAATTCGCTTTGTTTGTTTTCGAAAAACCGTTCGGTGATGCGGGCGTAAACGTCGTATTCCTTCAGGCCGAGCCTTCGGCGCGTGACGATCAAAATGTCGTAGTCGCTCATGAAAAAGGTCGTCACCCCGTAATCCCGCCGACGGTCGCAATCGACGTACATATCCCGGGCGTAACTGCCGTAAAGAATAATCATTACGCAATCTTTTATTTCGTTTCGGATGATCTCCACAAGTTGATGCAGATCACGTCTTTTTTCCGCAGGCAGGAAGTTGATCGAACTTTTCATGCATACAAAGTTAGCAAGAAAATTGAAACGCCTAATTTTTACAATGAAATTAAAATACTATATTTGTGCGTAGTATTTTCGCGCGATGACGTTTGTTGTAGTGGGGCGGCGTGTGTCGTCCGGGAACAAATAAGCAGTTTGGATGCAATGCGGAAATACGGTAGTTCGGCGTAGCCGACAGACATAAAAGGGTACACAACTCTTATGCCTACCGTAAAATTGGGAATTTACAGTAATCAGGTGTAGCAGTTGTCTGTCCTTGTTATGCCCTGCTCGTTTCGACGGGAGGGGCAGGCAAGGGCGCAGGACAATCGACTGATTACGGGCTCCCAATGCCTTCGGTAGTAGATTGACACCGCGCCTTCTTTTCATTTTATATGCGAGAAGGTGCAAAATCCGATCCATAACATTTTATGTCCGGGGCCCAACAATTCCTGATATAGATTGATACATCCAAAGAAGCTGTAAATCAGAAAGTAAGAATTGCTCCTACGGAATAAGTAATTTTTGGTTGGTATGAAAAAAACGGATTATTCTTCCTGGAGAAGATTGGAGCGCGTGATTGAATCTTCTGGATTGACAATCAATTCATTCGCCAGATATGTCGGGTTGCCGCGAGGCGAAAATCTTTATCAGATCAAGCGGGGAAATTATGGAGTAAGCCTTGGTGTGGCTAAAAAGATCCATGCGAAATTTCCGCAGTATCCGATTTCCTGGTTGATGCACGGTGAAGCCGAATCCGCTGCTACGCCGGAAGGCGATGCTTTTGTCGTTCGGATTCCTGTATATCGGGACTCTTCCGTGGCGGAGTTTCCGCCCAAGGAGGTTCCAGAACGGTATCTGCTTCTTTCTGCCGAAGAGGCTCGGGGGGCTCAAATTGCATTATGCACGGACGATCAATTCGGAACGGTTTTGCAGCATTGGCTCGTGTTGCTGCGGGAGCCGGACGGAGAAGTTATAAACGGGAGAGTTTATTTCGTTATGACGGAGTGTTTCTATCTGTTTTGTTCCGTCTATCGTATCGAGGGGGATCCTGCTCGTCTGCGGTTGAAATCTTTGTTTGCAACTGCAGACGACGACCTGGAGGTCCGATGCGAAGAGATTTGTGTGATGTGGCCGGTTTGTGGGGCTATTTGCGGATTAAAATAGATTCGTAGTATACGGGTTTCCGAAGAATAGTGTTGTTTTTTGTCGGAATAGTCTTATCATAATGTAAATAGGAAGGTGTTTCAGAAGTGAATTTATGCTGAAAAAAATTAAATTCGCTCTTTCCGAAGGGATTTTGCATAATAAGAAAACACTGATTGCCGAACCTGGAAAAGAATAAGGCGATCGCTTTATTCTCTTATTTGTCAATCGAATATAAAAATAAAAAAGGATGGATTCGAAAAATCCATCCTTTTGAAAGTTGCTTTGTGCGGATAAAGGGACTTCCGCATGAATGTAAGCCCAATGTATATCAACGAATTGCGACGGCTTTGGCTTCTGTCCCCACATCGCCTACCGTCATTTTGCACGGTCTTGCGCCCGCCTGCCCGTTTCGCCTGCGCGGCCGCCGTATCTCCTTGCATGACATTATATTATTCTAATTGAATTATGCGGTTTGGATAATATCTTCCGGTTAATGCCCGATTACTGACGATGTGAATGCAGAGTATGGATATTTGTTTGTATAGTTCGGTTTTCGTATCTTTGTTTTGCTTTAATTTTAAATTGTTTTTATTATGAAACTGAGGTTGTGTTTTTTTATGCTTGCATTAGGGATATGCGGAGCAGTCGTGCAAGGTTGTGATGACAATGATGATAACTTGGATGTTCTTGATAAATTGCAGGCTGCATTTTCTCAGAAATATCCGGAAGCCAGTCCGAAATGGAAAACCCGGAGTAATTATTACATTGCGGATTTCCAGAACCAGAATTATGCAGCCGAGGCCTGGTTTACTTCCGATGCCGTTTGGCTGATGACCGAAACGGATCTTCCTCATGCGTCTTTGCCTGAGGCTGTTAAAAATGCGTTCAAGAACAGCGAATATGGACAGTGGAGCCTGGATGATGTGGATATGTTGGTGCGAGAAGGCATGGAGCCGGTCTATGTTTTGGAGGTAGAGCAGGGCCCGCGGGAGATGGATCTTTATTACAACGCGGAGGGAATTCTGATCAAGGTGGTGGAAGATTCCGAGGATGATTCCGAGGATTATCTGCCGATTGAACTTCCCGAAGAGGTGAAAAATTTTCTGCAGGAGAAATATGCGGCATCCAAAATTGTTGAAACGGATCAGGAGCACGGGCAGTTTGAGGTGGATATTATTCATGACGGAGTTGCCAAGGAGGTGCTTTTTGACAACAGCGGGAATTGGCTTTCCTCATCTTGGGAGATCAGTCTGGATACTCTTCCGGAAGTCGTTAAAACTGCGATCCGGCAGGAAATTAACGATAAGTATGTCGGTTATGAAACCGACGATGAGCCGGAACTGGTAGAAACGCCGGACGGGAATTATTATCGAATCGAGCTGGAAGCGGAAGATGACAGGGAGGTGATTCTCAAAATCCGGGAAGACGGATCTTTACTGCAGTAGATTCGTTTGAATAGGCATACCGACAGGCAGATGAAAATCTGCCTGTCGGTATGTTCGTATTATATCATTTGTTTTAATAGAACGATTTACCTATGAAAAAAATCGGTTTGCTGCTATTTTTGCGGTATTCACTTGCTCTTTGTCCGCACAAAATAGGCTTTCCGTCTTTATCGGAAATTCCAATCGGTATGCTTCGGTCGATTTGTCGGATTTCCGTCGGCGCCTCTGTGTGGAATACGATATTTCGGCAGAATCGCTCAATGATTATTACCGGCGTTGCGGCAGAGATTGGGGGCATGTGGGCCTTGCACTGGAGATCGCCTGAACCTCGGGACGAAGCATGCGCGATGTCTGTGACCATTACAAACGTTATAAATGTGAGGGCTGGGGGCGGATTCTGATCGAACTGAGAATCGGTCCCGAGTCGTCGTATCGTGTTCCGTTCTATGATCGGGTGCATTGTTATAGCGATTACTGGCACGAGCATTACGACTCCTATTGCAAACGGCATGGGAAGTATCTCCGCACAAGCACGGGTATAAGAAACACCCGAAATACGGGAAGCGGAAATACGGGAGATATCATGACGACGACGATGACGATTGAGTGACCGGTAATAATTCCATATAAATCATTATACGTATAATTGTTTTATGAAAAAGATTTTATTGGTTCTTGTTTGCAGTTCTTTCTTTTCGTTTGTTTGCTTTCGAGACGGTTTCGGCTCAAGGGAAAAACGCCGTGGGATTACGGTTGGGAGATGGCGTGGAATTTCTTTATCAATGCGATCTTTCGTCTCGGAATTTTTTGCAATTCACGCTGGCGACTCCTCATTTTGAAGGGCTGTCCGTTACGGGAATCTATAATTGGCGCTGCTGCCGGTGGAATTGGACACCCCAGACTTGCGATTGGTATCTGAATGTCGGTGTGGGTGGAGCCTTGGGACTTTATGACTTTGACGATTCGGGTTTTTTGCTCGGTGTGGCCGGCTCCTGCGCTTTCGGCTGTCATTTCAAAAATGCCCCGATCTCTTTGGAGGTAGATTACCGTCCTGTGATCGGAGCTGTGATCGGCGGTGGACATGACGGCTTCTTTGATCCCGGATTCTGGAATTTCGGATTGTCCGTCAAATTCCATTTTTGAAACTATGAATGATCGTTATATATTCTTAATAGCCGTTTAAGTAGGAACGGCTATTCGATAAATCTCTGAACACGAACTGTATTGAAAAACAAATAAAAAGGTAGAAAAAACGAGAGATTTATTTTTGGTACTGATATACATATCTACACTGGAAAATCTTAGAAAGGTTAGTTCGAAAATCTTATGATTCTAACCTCTTGTAAATTACGTCAAAATGGTATTTCTGTTAAGTTCTGAAAGTCTTGTCCATTTCTGGAAATTGAAGTTATTTTCCCATTCTTTCCCTTTTTCCGTTTGGTGGCAATACAGGAGAATCACAAATGTCATTTGATTTATTTAAATAATGGATTATACCTATTTATACAAACATAGCTATCAGAGAATTGATGAAATTCAAAATTTGCTACCATATGATATCTTCATATCCAGCTATGTAAATTCACAGAGAGTGCAGGAGCCTGCAGATAACATTCAAGCAGGTCAAAAAATATGGTTTGCAACAGAAGAAGAAGGTCGGGATCTATATCTATCTGGAAAAGATGTTACGTTTGTCAAAGCGAATGAAGATTATGCTCCAATTACAGAAAAATTAGACACATTACAATTATCTGGCAAGTCTGTTTGTGTGGATGCAACTGGTTGCAGGGGCCCGTATTTGATGTTTCTAATGCGGTGCATGTCTATGTATAAGATTAATAAGTTTGATATATTATATACTGAACCCACACAATATAGATGTGCTTAAAACACTCAATTCTCTGACTTTTTTACGAAGTAAAACAGATGCATGGAAGGTCTGGTATCCATACGTCAAAGGACGACAATGATTTGCTTATTATAGCAGCAGGATATGATCATAGTCGTATTGTAGAGTGGCAACCAAAAAGAAAGGATGCAAGAAAAAAAGTGTTGTTATTTGGTTTTCCAGCCATTAGTCCTGGTATGTTTCAGGAAAATATCTTAAGAGCGCATGAGGCTGAAGCGGCTATAGAAACGGAGTGCTTTAAAGATATGGACTCGAATATATATGCACCAGCATATGATCCATTTGTTACAGCGCAGGCTATAAGTGAGTACGTTGAAAAGCAGAACAAGCGAGCACCCATTACAAATATCTACCTGTCCCCATTATCTACGAAACCTCATGCTCTTGGTATGGCTTGTATTTTTTATGGGAACATGGATTTAATAAAAACATTAGTCTGATTTATCCGTATTGTCAACAATATATAACTGATAATTCCGATGGAATTGCTCGTATCTGGCGATATGAAATTCAACTACCTTAAGTAAGAGAAAGCTAAACTATTAATATCGTAACACGAAGTAATAAAAATATATTTAAAGTTTATTGTGGGATTATAGGATAACCCAATTATATATTATAGTATGTTTGCAGTAAAGAAGACAATACAAATATGGCAAAGATTACGGTACGGGACACAAATGTTACAGTTATATTGCTCAATGAGAACGACTATATCTGTCTGACGGACATCGCGCGATACAAGAGCGACGACTCGAATGCGGTGATCGGCAATTAGTTGCGCAATCGGAATACGATCGAATATCTCGGAATTTGGGAAAGCCTGTATAATCCGGATTTCAAACCCCTCGAATTCGAGGGGTTTAGAAAGGAGGCCGGACTGAATGCCTTTACCCTGTCGCCGCAAAAGTGGATCAATACGACCAATGCCATCGGTATCATTTCCAAATCGGGGCGTTACGGAGGAACCTATGCTCATAAGGATATTGCGTTCAAATTTGCGAGCTGGATTTCCGTAGAATTCGAGTTGTATATCGTCAAAGAGTTCCAGCGGCTGAAAGAAGAGGAACAGAAACAACTCGGCTGGAGTGCCAAACGCGAACTGTCCAAAATCAACTACCGCATCCATACCGACGCGATCAAACAAAACCTGATTCCGGCCGAAGTGACCGCGAAACAAGCGAGCATCATCTATGCCAACGAAGCCGACGTGTTGAATGGGGCCATGTTCGGCATGACTGCAAAGACGTGGCGCGAGCAGAATCCCGACTTGAAAGGTAATATCCGGGATTATGCAACCATCAACGAACTGATCTGTCTGTCCAATATGGAAAACCTCAATGCCGTATTCATCGACCAGAAAATGCCTCAGGGCGAACGGCTCGTAAAACTCAACCGGATCGCTATTCAGCAGATGCAGGTATTGGAGAGCAATGACGAACGGAAACTACTGAAATAGCGCAATGGATCTCCGTAAGATCAACAGTTATATGATTCTGCTGGCGATAGTCGTTGTCGTCGGCTTGTTCGTGTCCACGGTCGCGCGACTGGTGATATTGGCAAAAGGGGTGGATGCAGGTACGGCGAATCTTGTTTTTCTGATTATGCTGGGTACCTGTGCGATAGCCTATCTGACCATTTTGGCAGCATTTTCCAGCATTGCGGATTTCATTGCCGATAAAATTCTCCCGAAGATAGCCCGAAAGAAGGCTCTTACTGCTGAAGCGACCAGGATTCCACCGATCGATGATATACCCGATTCGGATGTCGAGCAAATCAAGCAGGAGGCAGACAAACGATTTCTCGAACGGCAGAAAGAACAGATCGAACTGTTCCGACGTTATGGGCATAGAGAGGTAGGTCCCTACATCACTTCCGATGAACTTGTGCGTCTCGATCGCTACATCGAATATTATGCATGCAGGAATCCGGCTCGACAGAACTTACTCCTATTCGTCCGCAAAAGTTGAAAAATGCCGATCTATTCCATTTCGGATGGAACATGGCACACTATTTCGGACGACCGAAACAGGAGGTAGTGCCGTGGCTGAAATCCGCATTTGCTCCGCTTGCCGAGTTGGAGGATTCCTATATCAAAGGGAAACTATATTCACCACAGACACGTCAATTCACCATCCCCAACATTCCCGGCTATATGGCCGAACACGGCGGCTGATTTTCCCTTCAAAAAGATATTTCAGGGAGATTTTAAGGAGATAGCGAGTGTTTTTGATCTCCGAAAAATCTCCCTTTTTATTTGCCCCGGTTCCGATTGGACGGAACGAACGAATCCAAGTTTAATCTAAAAATTTCGATTATGAGTTTAAGGGATTTATTGGAGTCGGGGGCAAACGTCAGCGTGACGGTGACGCTCGACGATTTGAGAGCGATTTTCAACGAAGCGGCAAAAGGCGGAAGAATTTTTGGAGCGCTTAGGAATAGAGATCAAAGACCGCGAACAGGGCCGGGGAATGCGGACGAGATAGAGTAAAATCTATTTCTGCGTATAGCTTATATGGGCAATACCCCGAATGAGTGGTTGTTCGTCTGCGAATTATTTTCTATTTTTGTAACGTCGAGCGTAGTAATGCGTTCGGCAGACATACTGAAAGTGTTTTCGCACTGTCCTTGATAGAAAATCTGACAGTTTTCACAAGCAAAAGGATGGACGAACAGCACTCATTTCTTGTTTAGATTATGGCAAGGGATACGTTTAGTGTTCCCATACTCCATATCTACTCAAGTGTGGGGTATTGCGTCGTTTATTTTTGCTTGGGCTTTGTCAGAGCCTTCTATCAGATAAACGAAATCGACTCCACACTTTCTTTTTATAAACGGGGTCCGAGGAGCCGGGACCGATCTTTATAAAATTTTTATTATGAAGAAATTTTTGTTCTTTTTGGCTGTCACGGCATGCCTGGTTACGACCGGTTGCAGCGATGAGTACGATGATTCGGTTCTGACGGAACGGATCGAGGCGCTTGAAAACCGGATGAAGGAGCTGGAGGAGTTATGCAAACGGTTGAATGAGAACGATTACATCACTTCGGTCGAGCCTGTGATCGAGAACAGGAAGACGGTCGGATACGAGTTGTCTTTCGGTAAAAGCGATCCGATTACGATTTATCACGGCAAAGACGGGGCGGACTCTGCGATTACGGAGGTGACGCAGGATGAACAGAACGTCTATTTGACATTGCAGGACGGAACAGTGATTACACTCCCGAAAAAGGAGTCGTCCGGTGGTAGCGGCGACGGGGATAATAGCGGCGAGGGCAGCGATAGTGGCGATGACGGTGATAACGGCGACGGGGGTGAAGAGGCAGATCCGACGAAGGCCTCCGTCGAAGTTCCGAAGGCCGGCGGGCTGGATTTGGCGCTGGAGGATGCCGATTTGCTACGGATCGAAACGCTTCGGGTGTCGGGATTTCTGAATGACGACGATATTCGTTTTATATATCGGAATTTGCCGCGAGTAGCCTGTCTGGATCTGTCGCAGGCGAAAATGGAGGTGTGGGAGAGTGCCATTTTCGATGAAAAAACGAGTTTGAAGCATATTTCACTACCGCAGGTGGCAGAGGTTATGTCGATGGCTTGTTACGGCTGTTCCGCGTTGGAAGAGGTGGTTATTCCTGAAGGGACGACCAAGATCGGAGGTCAGGCTTTTTATGAGTGTCGGGCATTGACGGATGTTTATTGTCGGGCTGGGGTGCCTCCTCTGCTGGGTATACAGGTGTTTGAGGGTACTTCGATAAAGAATCTCTATGTTCCGGAGGGAAGTGCCGATGCGTACCGTGAGGCAGAGGGGTGGAGTCTGTTTGAACATATCGAGGAGCGGGAGTTCTGATTGCGGAGCGACCGAAGCGTAAAAAAACGGCAGGACAGCGTTTTGGGTGTCCTGCCGCTTTTTGCGAAATATGTCGCCGGACCTCCGTTTTATGTGAAGGGAAGACCGATCGGGTTGGAAAAAAACGCTATTCCATCGGCCGGATGCGGATTTCCGTTATGTCGGTCAGTTCCCGGGACAGTCGGTCGATGTCGGTTTTCTCTTCGACTTCGCCGTAATGATAGGGGTAGAAGATCGCGGGACGGATCGCCTTGACTGCATCCACGGCTTGATCGACCGTCATCGTGTAGGGTTGATTGACGGGCAGGAAGGCGATGTCGATGCCATGCAGGGCTTTCATTTCGGGTGTATTTTCCCCGTCTCCGGCGATGTAGATGCGTGTACCTCCGATAGTCAGGACGTAACCGCAATCCTCTCTTTCGCGGGGGTGGAATTGCTGACGGTCTTCGGAGGTGTTGTAGGCCGGAACAGCTTCGATCGAGAGGTAGTCGCGCGGGGCGAGCGTATCGCCCGGCTTCATCGTCAGGCACTTGCCTCCCAGCGTTTCGCTGCTGGTCCGGTCGCACACGACGGTTGTGGCTGCGGTGGAGAGAGCGGCGACGGCCGCGCTGTCCAGATGGTCGTAGTGCGAGTGGGTAATGAGGATCAGATCGGCCTTGGGCAGCGACGCATAGTCGGCGTATTGGCTGATCGGATCGATGTAAATATGGCGGCCTTCGGTTTCGATGGCCAGCGATGCGTGTTTGAAAAAGGTAATCGTCAGCTGACTCCCGTTCTTCGTGGTCAGCGTGTCCGTGGGATACGTTGCCGCCTGGTGCTTGCATCCCGAAACTGCAAGTGTCGTCATAATGGCGAAAATGAAAAGTTTCGAATGTTTCATAAAAGGGGTGTGTAACCTGCTCTATTTTTGGGTATAGTTGCGGGCCAAGCCTCCTTCGGAGGTTTCGCGGTAGAGGCTCGGAATGTCCTTGCCGGTTTCC
>ERZ773217.1915-NODE-1915-length-15129-cov-3.936845_pt1 | contig 15129 bp, 10 predicted proteins | sample MGYA00580995_ERZ773217 | MGnify/ENA primary metagenome ERZ773217 (study PRJEB29015, sample SAMEA2737772) | human gut metagenome | biome: human gut; feature: human-associated habitat; material: faeces | place: China | collected 2012 ...
AGATCAATGGGCAGGTGGAAACGGTTCATGTAAAGAATACAGGCAGGTGCAGGGAGCTTCTGATCCCGGGTACACAGGTTTTTCTGGAAAAGAGCAGCAATCCGGCGAGAAAGACAGCCTATGATCTGATCTGCGTAAATAAAAAGGGCAGGGGCCTGATCAATATGGATTCTCAGATTCCCAATAAAGCAGCACTGGAGTGGGTAAAGGCAGGACATCTTTTTCCGGAAAAGGTTCAGGTAACGCCGGAGAAGACCTATGGAAATTCCAGATTTGATCTTTACGTCTGTTCAGAGAAACGTAAGGCTTTTATAGAAGTGAAAGGTGTCACTCTGGAATCTGACAATATAGCACGATTTCCTGATGCACCTACAGAAAGAGGTGTGAAGCATCTGAAAGAGCTGATCCATTGTATGCAGGAAGGATACGAAGCCTATCTGCTTCTGGTGATCCAGATGAAAGGAGTTGACAGGTTTGAGCCCAACTGGGAGACTCATCGGGAATTTGGAGAAACCCTGCAGGAGGCAAAAAAGGCAGGAGTGCATATTCTGGCCTATGACTGCCTGGTAGAACCTGACAGAATGGAAATTCAGGATCCGGTACCTGTATGCCTTGCTTCTGACTGGAAATAAAAAAGTATTCCCGCAATCAGCAGGTCCTATTCAAAATTCCATTGCCGCAGGCAATCTGGAATGAATTTTGGCTACGTTACTGTGAACAGTAACGTGTGTTTTATACTTCAGAGCAGTAAATAATTGTAGACATGAAAGTATATGAAATGTATAATATGTATCAGAAGTTTTGTTGACAGATTTATAGGCAGATCAGTCAAAAACCTGAGATGACTATGAAAAAAGTTCCTGTAAAAGTTTTTTACGTGGAACTTTTTTTGCATCGTTTCGATGTTTATCCGAATCGGATAAGCCCTCTGTTTCAATTGAGGAAAGATGGTTCTGACACGCAGGTTATGAAACAGTAATAAATGGAAAGGAACTGGATATGAGAAAAAATCGAAAGAATGACTCCCATACCCGCAGAAAAAGAATTTGTATTGCAGCACTTCTTCTGGCAGGCAGCCTTATACCGGGAGGATGTGGAATAAAGAAAGAGAAAACATCGGACAGTGAATTGCCGGAGATTGTTATCGGAATAGATTATTTTGAACCTTACAGCTATCAGACGAGTGATGGCAAGTATAAAGGTATTGATGTGGAACTTGCAGAGGAAGCCTTTCAGAGGCTGGGTTATCAGCCTGAATTTGAGAAGGTTGTCTGGGAAGATAAAGAGAAACTTTTGTCAGATGGAATAATAGACTGTCTGTGGAGCTGCTATTCCATGAATGAAAGAGAAAACAAATATCAGTGGGCAGGACCGTATATGTACAGTCGTCAGATGGTGGTTGTAAGAGCCGAGAGTGAAATCCGGACACTTCAGGATCTGAAAGGGAAGAGGATTGCAGTTCAGGCGACCACAAAAGCAGAAGATCTCTTTCTTCATAATATAGAATCAAATCTTCCACAGGCAGAACAGGTGAACTGTTTTTCTTCGTCGAATGAGCTTTATGCTGCACTTAGAAAAAATTATGCAGATGCGATTGCGGGACATGAGGCAATGCTTGGCAGTCTGATACAGGATGGCAAGGGCGCTTACCGTATGCTGGAGGAAAGTCCTTATAAATCAGAACTTGGAATTGCTTTCAAAAAAGGAACTCACGAAGAATTGGCAGAAAAGCTTACAGAAACGCTTACAGAGATGCAAAGTGAAGGGATTACAGAAAAAATAGTTACAAAATACGGATTGGATGCGGACGAAACTCTGCCGGGAGGAGAAAGTAAATGAGCAGACAGATAAGAAGGCAGATACCGCAGAAACAGAAGAAAAAGAGGGTCGACAGAAATGCGTGTTTGCTTGTGTTTATTCTGATTTTTTCCGGAATACTGACTTTTCTTCTGCTGACAGCGAGAGATAATAGCAGGCTGAACAGTACTCTGGATGAGACCTTTGATTTTGTAAAAAACCGAATTGAAAGTTATGAGATTTATAACACCAATGATCAGGTGAAAAGCCTGGTACGTCTTTTGGACAAAACAACAGAATTAAGCAGAGTCATAGAACAGGAAGGAAATCTCAGTACAGAAATGCTGGACGAATATGCCAGGGAACAGCGTCTGACAGGAATCCTTGTACTGGATCAGAATCTGAAAGTGACAGAACAGAATGCAAAAGATGGAGATACTATGCCGCTGTGGCAGAAGCTGATCAAAAGTGATTATGTACGTGATATTGCAGAGCATCCGGAAAAGACTTATACCACCCGTCTGAGAAATAAAGGAAAGATCTATGATTTTGCGGCAGTGGCAAGACAGGATGCAGCAGGTATCCTGATCACATATGCGCAGAAGGAGGAAGTAAATGAGCTTAACGGAGATCTGACGATGGCATCGTTATTTTCTGACTTTCCTTTTGAGATGAATGGAAGTGTTGTGATCTGTGATGATGATAAGGTTGTCAGTACAAACAGACAGGAGCTGACTGCCCGCTCTATAGAAGAAGCAAAAAGTCAGTATAAAAATAAATTTGAGGCAGATGAGAATGGAATTGTCCATCTTCGTTCAGAGACAGGAAACTGGTTCGGACGTTGGGAGAAGATCAAAGACTACGATGCATATATCTTTTTCCCGGAAAGTCAGGTGTACATCACACGAAATATTATATGTGTGATTTATGTGCTGCTTGCACTGCTTCTTTTCTTACTTTATCGGGTGAACAGGAGCAGAACAGAAAAGAGAAGTATCCTTCAGGACCAGAAAAGACTTCGGGTGATCAATGCACTGGGGCATGCATATGCCTCTATTTCTCTTGTGAATCTAAAAACAGAGGAAATCGAAATCCTGAAATCTTCAGGAAATATGAAGCCGGATCAGAAAGGGGATATGCTTTTCAAAGCGCATCAGGAAGAACTTATAAGGCAGGTGATTGCAGAGCCATTTCAGAAGGCATACTGGGAATTTGTCGATATAAGTACAGTGGCAAAACGTCTGGAAGAACGTGAAACGCTGAGTTTTACAGCTCGGACAGTGGATGAAAGATGGATGACAATGATCATTGTGCCACAGGGATATGATAAAGATGGGAAATTGTGTACAGTTCTGGTTGCAATCCGTGATGCGACAGAAGAAAAAGAACGTGAGATTGCGCAGGATAGGAATCTGAGAAATGCACTTGCGGCTGCGGAACATGCGAACAGGGCGAAGACTGTGTTTCTGAATAATATGTCTCATGATATCCGCACGCCGATGAATGCGGTCATTGGATTTACTGCGCTTGCGACAACACATATTGACAATAAGGAGCTTGTTCTGGATTATCTGAAAAAAATCCATATATCCGGTCAGCATCTGCTCAGCCTGATCAATGATGTGCTGGATATGAGCAGAATCGAGAACGGTTCCGTACGGATTGAATATACAGTTGTACACCTGCCGGATATCTTGCATGACTTAAATACAATTATACAGGAATCTGTACATTCTAAACAGCAGGAGTTTTATATTGATACACAGGATATACTCCATGAAGATATCATTACCGACAAGCTGCGCCTGACGCAGGTGCTTCTGAATATCAGCAGTAATGCTGTGAAATTTACACCGGTCGGGGGTACGGTTAATATTTGCGTTTCTGAGAAACCATGCAGAAGAGACGGATATACAACAGTGGTATTCAGTGTGAAGGATAATGGAATCGGGATGTCGCCGGAGTTCAGGGAGCAGGTGTTTGACTCGTTTACAAGAGAACATACTGTTACGGAGAATGGAATCGGAGGAACCGGTCTCGGAATGGCAATCACCAAAAACATTGTGGATATGCTGGGCGGTACGATTCATGTTGAAAGTGAAGTTGGAAGGGGAACGGAGTTTACGGTTATGCTTGAATGTGAAATATCAGAGATGACTGTGAAGGAGGAACCTGATCCGGAGCAAAGAGAGCCCCTTAAGAATGAGAAGCAGAAGATCCGGGCAGAAATCCAGAGGCGTTATGAAGGGAAGAAAGTTCTTCTTGTAGAGGACAATGAGCTGAACCGGGAGATAGCAACAGCGATCATGGAGGAAATTGGTCTGAATGTGGATTGCGTTGAGGATGGTACAGATGCTGTGAATATCATGTCATCTGCAGAAGGCGGAAAATATGACCTGATCTTCATGGATATTCAGATGCCGAAGATGGATGGATATACCGCAACCCGGGAAATCCGTACATTGAATGATCCGAAATGTGCAAATATACCAATCATTGCGATGACTGCCAATGCTTTTGAAGAAGACCGTAAAAAGGCAATCAAAGCGGGTATGAACGCTCATATTGCCAAACCAATCAGTGTAGATATAATTCTGGAAAATCTGGAGAGAATGCACCAAAACAGAAAGTATTTTAATGAACCTGCTGAGAAGAGTTAAAAACTTTTCAGCAGGTTTTAATTTATCCAAAAAATCACATGCATACTGTCAGAAGTGCTAGTGTAAATATCTGAGCGTTCACGTATAATGTAGATAAACAAAAAATCTTCTCACAAAATTAAGTAAAAAAGAGTCCGAGGAGTACATTAAAAAAGAAAGGAGATGTTTGTATGAGCAAAAAAGTGAGGTTGTGGATGGCAGGAACAGTAGGAGTCTTAATGGCAGGCTTTATGAGCGTAAGTGTTTATGCCCTTGAAGAAAAGGATGTTATTGGAACCTGGTATGTAAATGAGCTTTCTATGGGCGAAGGTGCATCCTTTCATCCGGGGGCAATGGGAATGGAAGTGACCGTGGACATTAAAGAAGACGGTAAAATGGAAACAACAAGTTCTGTTTATGGGGAAGAGCCTGAAGTAGATGAATCAGAGTGGAAAATAGAAAATGATAAAATTTTGATGACTCATAATGATCAGACAGGGGAATGCGAGTACAAGGACGGTAAGATAACCTTAACAGCAGATGGAACGACAATGATCCTGAGTCAGGAAAAGGAAGAGTATGAGCCGTATGTACCGGGCAAACCGGTAGAAAATCCAACCATGAAGGATTTTGAAGGAGAATGGAGCTGTACTCTGATGGAAGCATTTGGAATGCAGATGCCGGTTAATGATGACTTTACAGGATTTGAAATGAGTATGTCTGTGGAAGACGGAAAGGCTGAAATTATCTTAATAGAGAGCGGAGAAGAGACAAAAGTAGAACTTCAGGGCGACGTGGAAGGAAACGCACTGGTATTAAAGGCTGTAACAGAGGATGAGGCAGGAACTATGTTTTTCAGTCTTGATAATATGAAGTTCAATTTACTGGATGATGGAAAACTGTGTTTGATAGCAGAAGACGATGCAGAGGAATCTGATGACGGCGAAGAAGCAGACGATTCTGAAACAGGTGAAGTTGATTTTTCCGTAAAGACATATTTTGAAAAAATAATTGTTACAGAATAAGGTAAAATACTGCCGCACCATTCCGGGGCGGCAGTATGGGATTTCAGATAAAAAAGGAGGATAGGGTATGGGATTATTTGATAAGAAAATCTGTGACATCTGCGGGGAGAAAATTGGTTTATTGGGAAATCGAAAACTGGATGACGGAAATCTGTGTAAGGATTGTGCGAAAAAATTATCACCATGGTTTGAGGAGCGGCGGCACAGTACAGTAGAGGATATCAAACGTCAGCTGGAATATCGTGAAAAAAACAAAAAAGCGGTAATGGACTTTTGTATAACCCGTCAGATCAATACCAGAAATTACAATGTTTTTATTGATGATAATAAGGGGAATTTTACTGTTGCGCGGAAACTGGATGTTAATGAAAACCCGGACATAGTTCCTTTATCAGCCATTGTACAGTGCAGGGTTGATGTAGACCAACAGCAGCAAGAGGAAACATATACAAAGGATGGAGAAACTGTAAGTTATCAGCCACCGGTATATAAATATGAATTTGATTATACTATGCGTATTAAAGTGAGAACTCAGTGGTTTGATGATATGGATTTTCGCTTAAATACTTTCTCTATAAGCAGTGATAACAGAAGGGAATTGATGGAAGTGGAGCAGACCGCTTATCAGATTATTGCGGCACTGACACCAAATGCAGCGGGAATGCAGCCTGGAATGCCAGGAATGAACATGAATGGAGGGATGCAGCCCGGAATGCCGGGAATGAACATGAACGGAGGAATGCAGCCTGGGATGCCGGGAATGAACATGAACGGAGGGATGCAGTCTGGGATGCCCGGGATGAATATGAATGCGGGAATGCAGCCCGGGATGTCAGGAATGAACATGAATGCGGGAATGCAGCCTGGAATGACCGGGATGAACATGAACGGAGGGATGCAGTCTGGGATGCCCGGGATGAACATGAATGTGGGAATGCAGCCCGGGATGCCCGGAATGAATATGAACGGAGGAATGCAGTCTGGGATGCCGGGAATGAACATGACCGGAGGAATGCAGCCCGGAATGTCTGGAATGAACATGAACGGAGGAATGCAGCAGACGGGAATGTCAGAAACGAACATGACCGGAGGAATGCAACAGAATAACAGTTCGTGGAAATGCCAGTGCGGTGCAGAGAATACCGGAAAGTTTTGTGAATACTGTGGTCAGCCAAGACCGTTTTAAGCAATGGGAAACAGAGTGGACAGGATTGTTCACTCTGTTTGTGATAAAAACTCTGAAAATAGATGATTCTTCTGAAAACTATATGATAAAATGGTACTTTATAGTATAATTATTACAAAAATAGGTTGGGTGTGTTTGAAAAATCATTCCCGCAAATTGTGACGCACATCTTGCGTAAAGCATTTTTCAAACCCGCTCCGGTGAAAGAGGAATTTTCATGACATACAGTAAAAAGAGGGCTCTGTCATATGGAGTGATTTTGATAAGTGTGTTGCTGGCTTATTTCTGCAGGCAGGTGAGAACGGAAAATGTTTTTATGAGAAATCTGGCAGATCAGTGTCGTAGCTGTATTTATCTGGGAATGTACTGTGCCTGGGTGATTTATCTGGGAAAGCATGTAGTACATAAAAAAACGCGCAGATGCCTGACTGCAATTGGCTGTCTGATGGTATTCTGGTTCTTTGTGCGGACAGTAAAATTTCATATTTTTCATGATCCTCTTGGAGAACATATCTGCTGGTATCTATATTATATTCCCATGATTCTGATTCCGGTTCTGGGTTTGGCAGCAGCAATGTTTTTGGGCGAAAAGGAGGAAGAGAAAACGGTCAGAAAGATTATAATTTTGCTGACCGTTGCAGCGATATTGATCGTAAGTGTTTTTACAAATGATTTGCATCAGCTGGTATTTCGTTTTTCCAAACAGCCCCCATTTTCGGATAAAGATTACAGCTATGGTATTGTTTTTATGGTGATTCAGGGATGGATCTTGATCTGTCTGACAGGGATGGAAATCATTCTGATCAGAAAAAGCAGAATTCCGGGAAAGAAACAGTTCTGGCTGCCAGTGATTCCGGGAATATTGCTTCTGGGGTGGAATATCGGAAATATACTCCGCCTGCCTTTCATCAAAATCATTGCAGGGGATATGACGGCAGTGTGCTGTCTTTTAATGGCGGCAATTTTTCAGGGTTGTATATTATGTGGATTGATACAGACCAATAATCGATATTTTGAATTATTCCAGACTTCCGGAGGACTGGATGCAGAGATTACAGATCATTCTTTTCTGCGCTATTATCATTCCGGCGATTTTCCCGAGCTGTCGCCTGAACTGCGTAAAATCATAATAGACAGATCATCAGTACAGGAACAGGGAATCCGGATCAACCATATTCCTATAAGGGGAGGACATTTGTTTTGGTCAGAGGATATTTCGGTACTGCTGGATCAGTATCAGGATATTCGGGAACAGCAGGAGGAACTGACTGCCAGAAACCGTCTGTTACAGAAAGCTTATCAGAAAGAGGCTGAGCGGAGAAAAACAGAAGAACAGAACCGTCTGTTAAATATGATACAGAATCAGACAGCCGGTCAGCTGGAATTGCTGTCACAGTTTATGGATGAGCTGGAACGGACAGAATCAAGGGAACAATATGATCGGATTCTCGGTAAAATTGTAGTTGTTGGCACATATTTGAAGCGGAGAAAGAATCTGGTGCTGACACAATATACATCAGATGGAAATCTGCTTACAATGGAAGATCTCAGACAAAGCCTGGCGGAATCCTGTGACAGCTTAAAATTATGCAGGATCCGGGCTGCTTACTACGTGGAAAATGTGGATGTGCAGATGAATGCAGATGATATACTAAAATGCTATGACACCTTTGAATGGCTTGTGGAACGATTGCTTGATATCATGCAGTCTGTTTTTTACCGTGTGTCGCAGATTGATGATGCTCTGCGGATTTCAGTTCATATTGTATCAGAGGCGGATCTGCGTGGATTCATGTCGGAAAGGCCGGAATTAAAAGTGCAGCAGGAAGATGAAAACGAATGGTTTATCAGATGTATCGTCTTCAGAAAGAGAGGCGGAAGATGATCAGTTTTTTGGAATGCAGTATGGCAATACAGAATGTTCTGATGATTCTTCTTGAAATCTGCATGATTCTGGAATTAATCCTCCTGCTGGTAAGAATCACCTGCTTTTCCGGGAAAAAGAAAATCGTAACGGTAGTGGCTGTTTTTGTAGTTTCCTTCATGTTCATGGGCGCTCTGATGAATGATCACAGATATTGCCTGGGAGAAAGTTCCTATCAGCCAATGCTTCAGGGTTATCCGGTCAGTGTTTTAATGACGGTGGTTATAGGATTATTGCTTTATCTTTGCTGGGCAATCTGGAGAGAGAGACGCAGATATCATCATTCTCTGTCTTACTGGTCTGTAAATGAGGCTGTGAATGATGTCCCCTGTGGGGTATGTTTTTCGGATCCTCTTGGAAGGATTGTTTTGTGTAATACCAAGATGCAGGAACTGAGCAGAATCATGACAGGTTCTTATTTGCAGGATTATGATGTATTAAGGAAAGCAATGAGTGGGGAACCTGAATCGGAAGGTCTTTGCAGATTGAGCAAAGACAGTAATGTGTTTTATTTTCCTGATGGTTCCGTCTGGATGTTTCAGGAATATAGTCTGCAGGAGCCGGATTGTGCAGGATATCTGCAGACAGTGGCAGTTAATGTATCAGAAATTTATTACAATGGTGAAAAGATCAGGGCAAACAATGAAAAGCTGGAAATCCTGAATCGTAAGCTGGAGGAAATGTACGAAAAAATCGGAGATAAAATCAGAGAGCAGGAGACGCTTGTCATGAAAATGCAGGTTCATGACAATTTTGGACGAAGCCTTCTGTCAATACGCAGAATACTGGAAAGAAAAGAAGATCCGGATAAAATGGATAAACAGTTGTCTGTATTGAAACATCTGGTTTATATTCTTACCGGTTCTGCTGTTGAGAGTATGGAAGAAGTATATAAGGATACGATCAGACATGCAGAAGAGCTTGGAATTTCAGTTCAGATTAGTGGGAACTTTCCCATGCATCCATCTTACAGGCTGCTGACAGACAGGGCAATTCGTGAATGTGTGACAAACTGTGCCAGACATGCCCATGGCAGTACTGTTTGGGTGAAGATAGACAAAAATGCAGATGAATATACTGTTCAGATTACCAATGATGGAGAGGTGCCTGACAAAAATGCGGAAGAAGGCGGTGGTTTATCTGCACTGAGAAAGGCAGCTGAATCAGGAAAATGCAGGATGCAGGTTTCTTTTTCCCCTGAGTTTTGTCTGATATTGAAAATGCCACTGACAGAAAGGATGGGATTCGATGGTACGGATACTGATAGTAGAAGATCAGAAGATCATGCAGAAGTATTTTGAATATATTATTATGCAGGAGCCGGAATTCCGACATGTCCAGACGGTTTCGGATGCACGTGAAGCTGTAAAAATCTGTGATTATTCGGCAATTGATCTTGTGATCATGGATGTGCAGACGTTTCATAATCATGATGGACTCAGTGCCGGAAAAGAAATCAGGGAGAAGTATCCCTATACAAAGGTATTGATCGTTACTTCCCTGATCGATCCCAAGGTACTGGAGAGGGCAAAGTGTGGATGTGCAGACAGTCTCTGGTATAAGGATCACGGGGAAGAGGAAATACGAAGTGTGATCCACAGAACCTTAAATGGTGAGCATGTATTTCCGGATGTGACACCGAAGGTGGAGCTTAACTGGATCACAAGCGGCGATATCAGTCCCAGGCAGCTGGAGATGCTCCGCCTGTATATCCGTGGAATGTCATATTCAGAGATTGCAAGAGAAATGAAATGTTCTACTTCCGGGGTGAGATGGAATTTTCAGGAAATGATAGCCAGGGCAGGATACAGTTGTAAAGAAGATTTGATAGCGGCTGCACTGGAAAGTAAACTGATCGTAACTACGTTAAAATAGCAAGCTGATAAACTGCGAAGTTATTCTGTTATGAGCAGAAAGCGAAGCGGAGTGCAAATATCCGTTTGATAAGAAGGGAGATGAGAGTATGAAAAAATATTCGGTTGCAGTATGTGTTTGTGCGGTACTGTTTTTTGTTGGTATCCATGGAGGTATGAGAGAAGTATTTGCCAGAGCACCTGGGGCAGATGAGAATCTGGCAATTCTGCAGGATATTATCAGGGAAAATGAATGTCAGGCCGGAATGGCATTTCTGGGATATACCTATGAAGGTGCAGATGTAGCAGAGATACTTGAATATACCAGACAGGGAGAGGTGGCAGCTGCGTATCCTTTTTTACAGGATGGAACAGTGGTTGATGCAGGGGGATATGAAATTTATGCCATTGTCCCGGGGGATGATTGCAGGGTCAGCGTTTATCCGGCTCAGCCTACGGAAGAAGGGGAATATCTGGATGATCTGAACTCTCCATACTATAGGGGGCAGGAGAATGAAATCATTATTCTGCGCTGCAATGTGAGTGAGATTCATTCCAATGTGATGGTTTCTGTACAGAAGCAGAATATGAGTATACAATACCATCCTATGGTGTCGTTAAAGGATGGACATCTTGCAGCAGAAACCCACTGCTATGATTTCTCCATATATTATAATTGGGATGAGTATGATCCGGAATATAATCCGGTGCATGAATCAGAGTACGATTCAGAGTGTAATCCGGAGCATGATTCAGCATTGAATATAAAGATTGCCAGAGAACAGCTCTCAGAAACAGATGAAGTCAGCTATTACCTTGGTCTTGGGATGTCTCTGTGGTATACAGGCACTGAGGAGTACATTGAAGGAAGAAATTGTCCGGTATTTGTTCTGGGAACGGATCATGAGGATCATTTTACAAAAGAACATTATTATGCAGTAGGAGACAATGTGGTTTATTATTATGATCCGTCAGGTGATGCATGGCTTCTGCTGGGGGCAGGCTGACAGAAGCTTCACCAATATATTATAGAATTTTGATTAATCAGAGAAAGAGGAAACAGACATGAATGATTTTTTGACAGAAAAAAATAAAAAAGCAGGGGTGTTGGGAAAACTGAAGTGGGTTCTTTGTGGCTTCTGCATGCTTTTATCCCTGGGAGCTATTGGTGCATCGGAGAAGTATATTGGTGAAGGACGCTGGGGAATGGCGGCAACAGAGATCCTGCTCTGTCTGTTATTTTTATATCCGACTTTCAGGGAAGTTCAGAAAGCATTACGGAAGAAAAAAGCCAGGGAAATTGCCTGCTGGTTTGAATCTTATGCCCAGAATACGGTCTCATTTGAGAAACTTGAGCAGGAACTGGGAAAAGGCGCAGTAAAAAAACTGGAAAAATTTATTGCCAGGGGATATATCCGGAATATCCAGATAGACAGAGAAGGAAATTATATTATGATTACTGCACCAAACAGACGTGTAAATGAAAAGATTTATATTACAGTTACCTGTACCAGCTGCGGTGCAAAGAATCAGGTAATAAAAGGACGTCTGAGCAATTGTGAATATTGCGGACAGCGTCTTAACTCATGATACAAGTACTGAGAGAGGATTATCAGAAGTGTTCATAAAAAGGAGAATAAAAGAAACAGATGTGCTCAATCAAAAATAGCGGCAGTGTTGCCGCTATTTTTATGAGCTGTAACCTAGGAATACTTCAGTATTTTACCATTTTTTATATTAAAAACTATTTTATGAGTTTTTTCTGATGAATCATCATTATTATTCATTTCATACAGGATGGTCATCTGATTACCGGAAATGCTTATTTTATATGGCCAGTAATTATTGGCTTTGGATGTGTTTGTTTTCCAGAGAATCTTTCCTTTTGTGGATACTTTGTAAACATAGTTATCGTAGTATCCGGTTACATATAGATTGTCATTTTTGTCAAATTTGCAAAGGTGTCCTGCAGGACTGATTTTTTTTGCAGTCCATAACTGTTTTCCGTCTTTTTTTCGAAGTACGACGATTTTTGAACTTTCAAAAACATAAACCTTATCCTTGCGGACAATACATTTTGTCCTTGGAAGCTCTGTAGCAGTATATTTCTTTGTAACGTATTTCCAGACTACTGTTTTCTTTGCATCCAGTCCTCTTACAGTCATGGATTCTTTGGAATTGGAATAGGAAGTTTTGGATTTAACGGTTGTAGCTGCAGGTTTGGCAGCCTGAGTCGGGATTGATATGATCAGTATTGAGAATACAAACAACAGTGACGTCAATAGGATTTGTTGGATTTTCTTCTTCATGTAAACACGCTCCTTTCTGATAAATGTTTCTGATAAATGAGTGGTTGGGGGATATTGCAAATATTTTCTTTAATTATATCATATCTTTTTGAAGCCTGCATTAGTATTTACTTGTATGGAGAGTAATTATTCCATCACCGAAGGCGATTTCTAAAGATTTGAGTTTGAGAGCGTAACTGTGTGAAGGTGCTGAATCGTCATAGTTGCTATAGAATGTGGTATATTGTATACAATTTACTGATTCCACATCCTTTACAGTACAAATATCTGCACTTCATAGAATTTTAGGATGAAATCATAGAAGAAATTTATAAAATTTGCTAATAAAACTGGATAAAATGTGCATTTTATGTTACATTTAATAAGGTATATGTATTGAACTTATTTATCTGGTTTTATTAGCCCTTTTTTGAGTGCAGAGATGGAGGGAACGGATAAGAACAGATATCATAAGGATAAAATTTTATCGTGAGGAAGGTGAGCAATTGGAAAACTATACTAAGTACAAACTGAAAAGCAGTGATGAACTTGCATCAGTGCTTGACGGTAAGGACAACCTGTTTGTGATTGCCTGCAACAAATGTTTCAAAGAATTTGAAACTGTTGACGAACCGGATTGTGACGAATTTCTGAAATTCGCTGCAGATCAGGGAAAGAAGGTTACAGGCAGTGCAAAATTTGATTTCTTATGCAATAAGATGCACACAGAAAGAAAATTACAGGATCTGATTCCGGAAGGTACAGAGAATGTAGTAGTAATTTCCTGTGGCCTTGGTATTCAGACCGTTGCGGATCTGGCAGGTAAGCCGGTAGTTGCTGCAAGCAACACCCTTAACTACAGAGGTCATCATGGCATGGCACTTACAAAGAAGAGCTGTGACGCATGTGCACAGTGCTATCTGAATATTACCGGAGGTGTCTGTCCTATCGTCGACTGTTCAAAGAGTCTTGTCAATGGACAGTGCGGTGGAGCAAAGAATGGAAAATGCGAAGTAGATCCGAATAAAGACTGTGCATGGGAGAAGATTTACCAGAGACTTGCAAAACAGGGACGTCTGGAAGAATTCTTAAACCAGCCTGTACAGGTTCGTGATTTCTCCAAAGTTAATTTCAAAGTGATCAACGACTATGTGAAGTCCATCAGAGAAGAAAGACTGGACGGATATTACGGCGGTGTTCATCCGTCAGAACGCAAGGAATTCAGTGAGCACATCGCTCTGAAGAAATTCCCGGATCCGAAGACAGTTGTAATCTCCATGTCACAGCATCTGGGCGCACCGGCTAATCCGATCGTTCAGGTTGGTGACACTGTAAAAGTTGGTCAGAAGATCGGTGAAGCTGCCGGATTTATCAGTGCTCCGGTACATTCCAGCGTAAGCGGAACCGTAGTTGCTGTTGAACCGCGTATGCATGGCACACGTGGAAGCGAAGTGATGGCTGTTGTTATTGAATCGGATGGAAAAAATACTCTGCACGAATCCGTACAGCCACATGGTGATCTTGACAATCTTACTCCGGATGAGATCATTGATATCATTCGTGAAGCCGGAATCGTTGGTATGGGCGGTGCAGGTTTCCCGACCTGTGTCAAACTTAAACCTGCAAAACCGGTAGATACCATCCTTCTCAACGGATGTGAATGTGAGCCTCTGTTAACAGCAGACCACAGAGTACTCCTTGAGTATGCAGATGACATTATTTTTGGCCTGAAAGCAGTCCTTAAGACAACAGGTGCCGAGAAGGGTATCATCGTTATCGAGGATAACAAGCCGGATGCCATCGAATTAATGCAGGAAAAAGTTGCCAATATCGGAAATATGGAAGTATTTGTTGCAAGAACCAAATACCCGCAGGGCGCTGAGAAAACTCTCATTAAGCGAGTTATGGGAAGAATTGTTCCAAGCGGCGGTCTTCCGGCAGATGTCGGCGTTGTAGTAGATAATATCAGTACAGTAAAAGCAATCTCCGATGCGATCCAGACAGGAATGCCTCTGGTTGAGCGTGTTGCTACAGTAACAGGCGAGAAGATCAAGAATCCTGGAAACTTCGTTATCAAGATCGGTACAAGCGTAAGAGAGCTGATCGATTACTGCGGCGGATTTACAGATGACGATGTTCTGGTTAAGATGGGCGGACCAATGATGGGATTCCCTCTGAACACACTGGATGTACCGATGATGAAAGGCTCCAATGGTATTATTGCCGTTGAACCGGATGAGACAAAAGAACAGCCGTGTATCAAGTGCGGACGCTGCGTAGATGTCTGTCCGATGGAGCTTTCACCTCTGTATTTCGTGAAATATGCGAAAGACGAGAACTGGCAGGGCATGAAAGACATGAACGTTATGGATTGTGTTGAGTGCAGATGCTGTCAGTATATCTGTTCTTCCAAGATT
>ERZ773217.1917-NODE-1917-length-15115-cov-3.245352_pt1 | contig 15115 bp, 12 predicted proteins | sample MGYA00580995_ERZ773217 | MGnify/ENA primary metagenome ERZ773217 (study PRJEB29015, sample SAMEA2737772) | human gut metagenome | biome: human gut; feature: human-associated habitat; material: faeces | place: China | collected 2012 ...
GGGTGATCGCGGTGTCGGTAGCCGCGACCTACGTGATCCCATTCCCCGAGTACGGCATTCCGCTCGTCGGGAATATCGACCTGCATCGGAACGCTCTGTCGCTCGAAAGTCTCGCGAACGCTGACTGGATCGGCGCTATTCAGATGAGCGCGGCGCTCTGCCTCATGGTGTACGCCGAGTCTTACTCAAGTATCCACGGGGCGGCAGCCCGCCACGGTGACTCCCCTGACACGAACCGGGACCTGATCGCGCTCGGCACCGCGAACGTTGTCTCAGGGTTCTTCGGCGGGCTCGCGGTGGGCGCGGGCTACTCAGCGACAAGCCTGAATGAGGAGTCCGGCGCGAAAAGCCGGCTCTCCGCCGCAACGGCTCTCGCGGTCTGCGTTCTGGCGATCATCTTCCTCCTTCCTCTGGTCGAGCGGATTCCGGAACCGATCCTCGCCGCCATTGTGATCAATGCGGTGTCGCACGGTCTTTCCCCGAAGCCCCTGCTCCCCTACTTCCGCTGGAAGCGGGACCGGCTGCTCGTCATCTCGTCCTTCCTCGCGGTCGCGATTCTCGGCGTGCTGAATGGCCTTCTCGTTTCTGTTGTCCTCTCCGTGGTGTTCATTCTCTTCAACGCCGCGGAGCCGCATGTCTCGGAACTCCGCCATCTCCCGGGGTCTCACAGCTACGTGAACCGGCTGATCTTCTCCACCGCGACGCCGGTGCCTGGGATCCTGATCCTGCAGCTTGATCAGCCGATGTTCTTCGCGAACGCCGAACCGATGATGAAAAAGGCAAAAGCGATGTACGAGGCGCGGAGTCAGGCAGAAAAGATCTCCATCCTGATTCTGAGTCTTGAGGAATGCGCGGACCTTGACGGCACCGGTATTGAAGCGCTTCAGATGTTCGCGCGAGACCTCGCGCGCTCGAACTGCCGCCTCTTCATCTGCCGTCTCCACCGCCGGGCCCGTGAGGCGCTCTCTCACGCCGTGATTCCGGAGCTTCCGCTCACCTCGCTCTCGTTCCTCTCGGTTGACCGCGCGGTAAAGGCCGCGGTTGAGCAGAATAAGACAGAACTCGAACTCCTCACGCGCTACCGGAAAGCCGCGGCCTTCCGCACCGAGAACGACTAGACCCGCACGGGCTTTCCTTGAGCGCTTAAAATGGCGCAGCCTCTTTTCTTCTCCTGAAACGGACTCTCTCCGCTTCAGGTGACGGGCGCCTCTCCCCTTCTTATCTCACTGATTTTCAAAGCGACATGCCACATAATCCTCAAGCACTGGAACTCCTCTCGCCCGCGAAGAACGCGGACATCGGTATCGAGGCTTTCCGCCACGGCGCGGACGCTGTCTATATCGGCGGGCCGTCCTTCGGCGCGCGGTCCGCGGCCGGGAACAGCCTTGAGGATATTTCGCGGCTCTGTGAAACGGCGCACCGCTTCCGCGGCCGCGTCATGATGACTCTCAACACCATTCTCCGGGATGAAGAGATTGAACCCGCGGCGAAGCTCGCCTGGGACGCCTGGAACGCGGGCGTTGACGCGCTGATCGTTCAGGATATGGGGCTTCTCGAAGCCGATCTCCCGCCGATCCAGCTTCACGCCTCAACGCAGTGCGATATCCGGACGCCTGAAAAAGCGAAGTTTCTTGAAGAAACCGGGTTCTCGCAGATCGTGCCGGCGCGCGAACTGACGCTTCCAGAAATCCGCGCGATCGCGGATGTCCTCACTTCAGCCCGAATTGAGTTCTTTGTGCACGGGGCGCTCTGCGTGAGTTACAGCGGCCAGTGCTACGCGAGCGAAGCCGTGAAGTGCCGGAGCGCGAACCGCGGTGCCTGCGCCCAGATCTGCAGGCTGCCCTTTGATGCCGCGCTTGAGGACGGCACGGTTCTTGCGCGCCATCAGTACCTGCTCTCCCTCAAAGACAACAATCAGAGCGGAAACCTTGCAGAACTCGTCGCGGCCGGTGTCCGGAGCTTCAAGATTGAGGGGCGGCTGAAGGATATGGACTACGTGAAGAACATCACGGCGTTCTATCGGAAGAAACTGGACGCTTTTCTCAATACTCACCCCGAATACGCGAAGGAAAGCGTGGGAGATGTCCGTTTCTCCTTCACGCCGGACCCCGCAAAGACCTTTAACCGCGGGGCGACGGAATATTTTGTTCACGGCCGGATTCCTCATATTGCGACCATCACGACGCCGAAAAACGCCGGTGAACCGATCGGCACCGTGAAGAAAATCAATGCCCGCTCCATCGTGATCCGCGCGAACGAACCGCTTCATAACGGCGACGGTCTCACGTTCTACGATCAGAAGGGGGAACTCTCCGGGCTCCTCGCGAACCGCGTCGAACCGCTTGAAGGGCGGACAACGGAAATCTTCACGCGTGAGTCCCCCGCCAAGCTCGCGAACCTCCGCCCCGGAACACAGATCCTCCGGAACCACGATCAGGCCTGGACCCGGGAGCTTGAGGGTGACACCTCAGTCCGAAAGATCCCGGTGAGGATTGAGGCTTCCGTTGATCCGAAGGGCATTTCGCTTTCGATCGAGGACGCCGAAGGGTGCCGCGCGGCGATCCGCGAAACGATGGCGCTCGATCCCGCGAAAAACGGCGCGAAGTCGCTTGAGCAGCAGAAAAACGCGCTTTCAAAGCTTGGCGACACTGACTACCGGGCCGATACGATCGAGCTTCACGAGGAAACGCCGCTCTTCGTTCCGGTTTCAGTCCTGAATAACCTTCGTCGGTCGCTCGTCGAAAAGTTTGAGGAAGCGAGGCGCGGCGCCTTTACGCGCTGGGAGCGGGCTCCCGTGAAGGTGGTTCCCTTCCCCGTGAAGACGCTTGACTACCGGGCGAACGTCTATAACAGCCGCGCGAAGGCGTTCTATGAAGAGCGCGGCGCGACCGTCACCCAGATGGCGTTTGAAACCGGCGAAGTCCGGGGTGAAGCTGAACTCATGCACTGCCGTCACTGCATCCGATATACGCTCGGTATCTGTCCGAAGGAAGCGATCAAGCGGGGTGAAAAGATCCGCCCGACCCCGATCGTTCTCACCTCCGGCCCGATGAAATTCATCGCCCGCTTCCACTGCGGCCCGTGCGAAATGACACTCCACGGTGAACGGACCCGCGGGTGACATTCCGGTCTCCGGCGAAAGAGCCGGCAGCGCTTCATCCATCCTGCTGCCGGTTTCATTTAGGACTTCAGCCGTAAAGACTACCTCTTAGAGCATTTACCGTAAATGCGGTATTAACAAAATCCATTTGTAGCAGATAATGGCTTTTACCTGTTATTTAATTAAAAGAAGATTCAAATGGATTATGCGTTCAAAGGCGGAGTGCTCTTCGTCAACGTAAGCGCCATTCAGGCGCTCGCGCTCGCGGTGCTCACGTACTATTTCGGCGTCTGGGTGAAGAAGCACGTCAGCATTCTCGAGAAGTACTCGATTCCGAGCCCGGTGGTCGGCGGCATTCTGTTCTCCATCGTGCTTTCGATTCTCGACGGCATGAACATCATGAAGGTGCATTTTGATTCGTCGCTGCAGACGCTTCTGATGCTTGCCTTCTATACGACGATCGGCCTTATGGCGAGCCTGAAGCTGATCAAGAAGGGCGGCACACTCCTCGTCTCCTTCTTCATCGCGGTTTCTGTCCTCGTGGTGCTGCAGAACCTCGTCGGCATGACGATCGCTCAGGCGATGGGGCTTGATAAGCATTACGGCATTCTCGCCGGTTCCGTTTCCATGATGGGCGGTCTCGGCACGGCCGCGGCCTTCGGTCCGTTCTTTGAACACACCTACGGCGTCACGGGCGGCACGGCGGTCGGCATCACGGCTGCCACGTTCGGCATGGTCGCGGCGCTCGTCCTTGGCGGCCCGTTCGGCGAATGGGTGATTCACCGCTACAAGATTCAGACCCCGAAGCAGCCGCATGAGCCCGAGGAAAAGCTGATGCTGCCCTCTGACACCGAAGTGTCCATCACATCCGAGCAGCGCGCGAACACCCCCACGTTCACGGACGAACTGATGAAGGCCGGCTCCATCGTCGCGCTCTGCATGGCGCTCGGCACTGTGGTTTCGAGCTACCTCGGTCAGTACATCACGCTCCCCGCCTATATCGGCTCCATGATCGTGGCCGCTATCGTCCGCAACATCGGTGACTTCACCCACTCCTTCTCTGTTGAAGGCAAGGGACTCAACGCTGTCGCTGACATCAGCCTGATCCTCTTCGTCACGATGGCGATCAACTCGCTGAAGCTCTACGAACTCGTGAATCTCGCGATTCCGATGATCGTGATTCTCGCGGCCCAGACTGTGCTGATGCTTGCCTTTGCCTGGCTCGTCTTCATCAAGCTCTTCGGCAAGGAGTACGACAACGTGATGCTCGCTGTGGGCGGCATCGGTTTCGGCATGGGCGCTACGGTGAACGGCCTCGCGAACATGCAGGCGATCGGCGAAAAGTATGGTTCTTCGGCCCGCGCCTGGCTCATCGTGTCGATTGTCGGCGCCTTCCTGATTGACCTTGTGAACGCGCTCGTGATCACCTACATGGGTACGCTCTGAGTGTGATGTCTTCCGGGCGGCTGCGGCCTCCCGGAAACCACACTCCAAAAAAACGCTCTGGACCGGATAGATCCAGAGCGTTTTCATTTGTTTGAAAGACAGCGCGCGGCTTTACGCCTTAGGCGCCGTCTGATCGATGATATCGAGTGAGGCCTCAATCTGCAGGCCGTCAAACTTATTCGCGACATCCTTATTCGCGAGAATCATTTCGTACACCGCGTCCATCGCGGACTGCGTGGATTCACGGATCGGGAATCCGGCCATCGTGCGGCCGATGAAGACCGAGGAGAAGATGTCGCCGGTTCCGGAGAAACTGAGCGGAATGAGCTTATAGGGAAGGATGAAATGGTGATCCGCCTTCGCGTCGTACCCGCAGACAACGGAGCCTTCCCCTTCCACCTGCATGCTCGTCACCACGACAGACCTCGCGCCCTGATCGCGCAGCTTCGCGATCAGCGCCTTCGCGTCATCCATCGAAATCGGTTCCTTCGAATAAGGAATACCGGCGAGCAGGCAGGCTTCCGTGTAATTCGGAAGCAGGAAGTCCGAGACCGGGATCAGTTCCCGCAGGAAGCCGACCGTCTCCTCAGGAAGCCCCTGATAGAGCGAACCTTCATCGCCCATGATCGGGTCCGTGAAAATCAGAGCTCCGGCGGCGCGCTGCGCCTGGCAGAAGGCACGGACGAGCGAAGCCTGTTCAGCGGACGTCATGAAACCTGTCGACACCGCATCAAAGTGGAACCCCAGATGCTGCCAGATGCGGAGCGTATCCCGCATGTAGTCCGTCGTATCGAGGAAAGCGTATTCACCGTACGCGAAGTTATTCGACACCAGCGCGGTCGGAAGGTTATAGAGGTCGTAGCCCAGGTGCGTGAGCACCGGAAGCATGGCGGAAAGCGCCACTTTGCTGTAGCCCGCCACGTCTGTGATCAGAAGCACCTGCTTCCCTTTTCCGTTTTTCTGCATCAGTTCTTTCCTCTTTTTTCACTCTGCTCCGCGGCCGCTTTTCCGGCCGCCTTCGGACCTTTACCCCGACGGCTGTGTTTAGCCTCCCGCTGCGCGGCAGATTCTCTTTCCGTCGTTCGGATCAGCCTCTCGCGTTCGAGTTTCGCCTTTTCATCCATCATGCACTTACCGTAGGCGAACATCAGCGCCAGCACGCCGACACCCCCGATGGTGAGAGGGCTGTCTGACAGGTGAGCGGCAATCCAGGCCGCCGCGAGTCCCACAAAAACACTGACGGCCGCCGGGGCGAATCGGATTTTCGGCATTTCGGTAAACCTTTACGCGTAAACAGCTGATCGGTCCATTCTATAGGGAGAGCGAAGAGCCTGTGCCGAACCGCGCGTAAGCGGATAAATCGTGGCGCTCTTCCCCCTCCCTCCCAATCTACCGGATATTAGCGGCAGATCTGTCAAAAACTCTTCAAAATTCAATCACTCAGAAAACGGCTCCCCGGAAAACTGAAAGGCCCGGCATCTCTGCCGGGCCATCCCCCATCCGGAAGCCGCCTCAGATGAAGCAGCACCAGAAACTCATCAGCGGATGATCAGAATCGGGCACTCCGCTTCGGCCGCGACACGGGTCGCGACGGAGCCAAGCACCGCGCTCTTGAAGTTCGTGAAGCCGTGAGACCCCATCACCACGAGGTCAAGCTTTTCCTTATTCGCGTAACGCGCGATCGCGTCACCCGGATTCCCAACGAGCCGCACGGCGCGGGGCTGGACCCCGATATCCTGCAGCGCGGGAATCGCGCGGGCCGTGGCGTATTCAAACTCCTGCTGCTCGTACTTCTCCGCGTCTTCCATCGAGACCGTCGGCGCGTCACAGTCGTTCGCCGCGGTCATCAGATCCGCGTAGAAGTCTTCCACCGCGCTCAGCACTTCAAAATCCGCCTTGTTGCCGAAAAGCTCACGGTTCTTGCCGATCCATTCAATGGCCTTCAGGCTGTATTCGGAACCATCGACCGCGATGCCGACGCGAAGCGCGTCCTGGGCGGGAGCGGGTTTCTCACGGACCAGCAGCACCGGGGTATCGCAGCCCGCGAGCACAGCGTTCGTGACAGACCCCATGAAGAGCTTCTTCACGTTGGTCTTACCCTGTGCCCCCATCACGACGAGGTCAGGCTTATAGGCGCCGATCTCTTTCACGATTTCTTCGGCAGGCGCGCCGACCACACATTTCTCTTCGACCTTGATGCCCTTGATGCCAAGCGGCGAGCGGACCATCACAAACGCCTTTTCGGCACCTGCCTTGATCCAGCTGTCATACACATCTGTGTTCCAGATCTCCGTCACCACACGGCCTCGGGGAGCCGCCACATAAAACGCCTCAACCGCGGGCTTCTTCCCGATCATCGACGTACGGGACGCAATAAATTCAGCCGCATAGCGGCTGTAGGAGCTGCCGTCAACAGGGAGCAGTATTCTCATATCCATCTCCTTCCATTCAGTTGGCCGGCGTGCTCATTCTGACTACAGGCACTACCGTCCTGATAATTGTCTTTTTTGCAACCTTTCCTTCACTCTCAAGTATACGCTTGTAAAAATAAGCTGTTAATAATTCGAGGTAAATGTTAGTTTTTATCCTATAAGGGGTAGATCGGCTCTTTAAGGCTTTGTCAGGCGATGCTGAGGAGATCTTCCCATCGCGTCGTGTAGCAGGGAGAGAGCATCCCGCGGCACATCTCCCAGCGGTCTGAGGCGATCGAACTCCCGGTCACGATCGCGGATTTTCCGAATCGTCCCGTCAGGTCGTCCAGCGTCCGCATAAGGCGGCGGCTCCGGTCGTCCTCTTCTTCCGTAAAAAGATCCGGCTGCGGCGAGATCCCGGGCTCAAGCCCTGTCAGCATGACGCCCGCCTTCTTGAAGGCGAAGCCGTCCCGCCACTTCGCGCGGACCACCCGGACCGCGGCGTCGGTGATTTTCAGCGTATCCGCGGTTGCCCGCGGGAACGCCGCCACACCGGCCGCGAAGTACTGGGGAACGTTCGGGTTGAAAATATTTGTCTGAAAAAAGACTTCAACCAGTGAAGCTGCCATTTTCTGGGAGCGCATCTTCCGGGCGGCCTCCGCGGCGTGCGTCGCGACACTCGCCTCGACCGCCGCCCGGTCCGCGACCGGTTCCGCAAAGGACCGCGACCGCATGATCTGCTGCTTCGGGGGCGACGCGGCTTCAAGCGCGAGGCACGGGTGTCCGAGGAGCTCCTCATGCGTTCTCGCGAGCGTCACGCCGAACTGCTTCCGGACGAGTGAATTCGGAAGCCGCGTGAAGTCATAGGCAGTTCTGACCCCCATCCCGTTAAGCCTCGACCCGATCCGGCGTCCGATTCCCCAGATTTCCTCCACCGGAACGAGCTTCATCGCGCGCTCCTGGCGCGAGGGCGTGAGGCTCTCCCAGTCGAGCACGCCGCCAAGCCCCTTATAGGTCTTCGCGAGATGATTCGCGAGTTTCGTAAGTGTCTTCGTACGGGCGGAACTGACGCAGGTCGGAATCCCGACCCCCCGCAGCACCCGGCTCCGGATCGCAGTGAGAAGCTCCGGGATCTCCTTCTCCACCCCGGTGAGGTCAATAAAACATTCATCAATCGAATACGGCTCAATCGCCGGCACGAGCCGCGACACCGTTTTCATCATGCGGGCGGAGAGATCGCCGTAGAGTTCATAGTTTGATGAAAACGCGACCACTTTCCCCGATCGGATCAGATCCCCGATCTTGAAAGCCGGCGTGCCGTTTTTGATGCCGAGCGCCTTTGCTTCGGCGCTCCGCGTGACCACGCAGCCATCATTATTCGAGAGCACCACGATCGGTGTCTTCAGCAGATCCGGCCGGAATACCCGCTCGCAGCTCGCGTAGAACGAGTTCGCGTCGACCAGCGCAAAACGAGGCTCCAGCATCTTCCGCCCCCTCCTCTTTTCCCGCGCCGGTCTTTCAGCGGCGCGAGGCTGCGGAGAAGCTCTGGATCACATTCGTCACAACGCCGATGAAGGACCACTCATCGCACTCGCCCGGAATGATCGTCCGGTAGAGACCGCTGCTGTTCTCGGGGTGCAGCTCCATTTTCCCGTCCCGCTTCACAAGACGCTTCACGGTGAAATCCGTGTTGATCCGGGCGATCACAATGTCGCCGTCCCGGGGCTCAAGAAGGCGCGAGACAACGAGAAGACAGCCGGGCGTGATGCCGGCATCCACCATGGAGTCGCCGGTCACGTGAACGACAAACGTGTTCTCGGGGTTCGGTGCGAGAAGGTCATTGAAGTCGAGCGGCTCATGCGCGTAGTCATCTGCCGGGGACGGGAAACCGGCCTGGACGCTTGAAACCTCATACTCAATCTCGGCGTGGGAGAGCTCCGTCTTCATCACCATGGCGCCAGGCGGAAGCTCCGCCGCGCTTTCGACATCAAGCACGTGACGCATCCACATATTGCCGCCCGCTCTCCTGAAGGTCTCTTTCTGAAGCGGTGTCACTGAGACCTGAAGATGCTCCGTGAGCCCCTTCCCCTGACCTTTCTTCCGGCCGGTGCCGGGTCTTCTGCCGCCCCACCCGGAGCGCGGCTTCGCGCCGTCTGCTTTCTTTTCCGCCATTTTCGGAATCCTCTTACTGACGACCGTCCCCGCAGGTTTTTCGACTCCCGGACTGTCATCATGATTAATTCAGTATTTTTTCAAGATAACTTTACCTCACTTCCCGCCCGGCGGAAAGCGGAGGAGGAGAAAAGCGTCAGAGCTGGCAGCGGGAGAGATGGGAGAAGTTCGAGGCGCGCATCCGGCACGGATGGCAAAAAAAACAGCCTGGGCAGGAAGGAGAGGAATCTGCCCAGGCAATAATGCAACAACCATTGGAGTTACGCTCCTATATTACGGATTCTCTTAAGAAAAAACGATAGATCGCTAGACCCAGCAGGGATCCTCCACCGGTAGTAGATCGTCTTAGGTCTCAGGTCCTAGAGGAAAAGCATTGAAGAACACGGCGGAACACCGCCGCTCCCCAGAGTTTATATTTTCAGGATTTCATATAAAAACAATTTTTTATTATTTTTCATCTGCTTAATATATTTGATACCAAATATACGCTATCCGAAAGTATCTAGGAAAATGTCTCACTTGTTTCACAAATAATATTTTTGAACCTAAGATGAATAAAGTCTATACATTCAGGATGTGACCGGTTTCATAGCCTGCCTGAATCAATTTTTACCAGGACAATAAAAATGTATAACTTTCTCCTTGCCTTTACGGTGTGCGGCGCTGCCGTGATCATCGGCGAGCTGGTGTCTTCCTGGACAAAAGCCTGGGTGCCCTCCGTCTTCGTGACGGCCTGCCTTTTCCTGCTCGGCTACTGGACGGTCCTCCCCCACGACCTCATCAAAGACTCCTACCTCATCCCGTTCGGCGGCACAATCTGCGTGATGGTGATGATTGTTCACCTCGGAACGATTATTTCCATGAAGCGGCTGCTGGAGCAGTGGAAGACCGTGGTGACGTGTCTTCTCGGACTCCTCGGCATGTGCCTTGCTGCCTTCTTTATCTGCCCGTTCTTCATGGACCGGACGCTCGTGATCGCCGGTCTCCCCCCGCTCACGGGCGGCATCGTGGCAGCCACCATGATGCAGAAAGCCGCTATGGAGGCCGGTCTCACGGTTGCCGCGCTTTTCGCGATTTCGATGTACTGCATTCAGGGTTTCGCGGGCTACCCGCTCACCGCTTTCGCACTGAAGAAGGAAAGCCGCCGGCTTCTTGAAGGCTATCGGAACGGCACTCTGAAGGCGTCAGAAGCGGACCGCGAAGCGATGCAGAACGCGATTGAGCTCGCGGCGGGCGGCGACAACGTGAAGCGCCTTCCGCTTCAGGTGCCGGAGAAGTACAACAGCTCGATCGTAATTCTCACGAAGCTCGGCCTCGTCGCCTGGGTTGCCTCAGTGATCGGCAAGTACACCGGCGTGTCCGGCGCCATCTGGGCCCTGATCCTCGGTGTCATCTTCTGCACGCTCGGGTTCCTTGACCGCGATTCGCTCCACAAGGCGAACTCCTTCAACATCATGATGCTCGGCCTCATCTGCTTCGTTTTTGATGGGCTTAAGGACATGACCCCGGAGCTGCTTTTCGGCATGATCGGCCCGATGATCGGCTTCATTATCGTCGGTGTCGCCGGCATGACGCTCTTTGCCTTCGTCGCGTCGAAGATCCTGCACCGCAGCTTCTTCCTCTGCTTCGCGAACTGCCTCACCGCGCTCTACGGTTTCCCGTTCGATCAGATCATCACGGATAACACCTGCAAGACCGTCGCGAAGACCCGTGAAGAGTACGATTTCCTCATGGGGAAACTCTTCCCCTCGATGATCGTCGGCGGTTTCGTCACGGTGACGATCACCTCTGTCTTCATCGCGGGCATCTTCGTGAAGATGTTCTGATGAAGGCCGCAGCCCTCACTTGATTTTGCTTTGCTCGAGGCCCTCCCGTCAGACCGCGGAGGGCCTTATCACATTGGATTTCTCAGGTTCCGGCGTCACGCGCCGGGCCTCTGTGTCAGTCAGAAAGGAATTGAAAATGGATCTGAAAGCTTTGGCAGAAAAATTCAACCCGTACCAGATCGAGATGCGCCGCTATTTCCACGCGCACCCTGAGCCGAGCACAAAAGAAGTGGAGACCGCGAAGAAGATCCGCGAAGAACTGACCCGAGCCGGGATCGAATGGCGTCCCTGCGGCAAGAACCTGACGACCGGCACGCTGGCCACTATTCACGGCGGGAAGCCCGGCAAGACCTTCCTGCTCCGCGGTGATATCGACGGCCTCTCCGTGAAGGAAAAGACCGGACTCCCCTTCGCGAGCCAGAACGACGGCTTCATGCATGCCTGCGGGCACGACTGCCATATTTCGATGCTTCTCACCGCGGTAATGATCGCGAACAGCATCAGGGACGAAATCCCCGGCACGATCAAGTTCATCTTCCAGCCGGCTGAAGAAGTGGCACTCGGTGCTCTCGACATGATGGCGGACGGTGTTCTGGACGGCGTCGACGGAATGTTTGGCATGCATGTGTGGTCCGAACTCCCCGCGGGACAGGTGTCGCTTGAAGCGGGCGGCCGGATGGCGGCCACCGATCAGTTTGAAATCACGATCACCGGAAAGTCGGGCCACGCGGCACTCCCTCATAAGTGCGTTGACGCCACGCCCTGCATGGCTGCCACCATCATGGATCTGCAGACCGTCGTGAGCCGCCAGGTGAACCCGGTGAGCCCGCTCGTTCTCACGGTCGGCAAGGTCACGTCCGGCACCCGCTGGAACGTGATCTCGGGTTCCGCGAAGATCGAAGGCACGGTGCGGTCGCTTGACTCCGAGTCCCGCGATATGGCGGAAGAGTCTGTCAAGCGGATCGCCGCGAACACCGCGGCTTCCTACCGCTGCACGGCCGAGGTGAAGTACGACCGCCTCTGCGACAACGTCTATAACGATCCGGAAATCACCGCGTTCGGACGCGAAGCCGCGAAGACAATCCTCGGGCCTGACGCTCTTCCCAATACGCCCCCCACAATGGGCGGCGAAGACTTCGGCTTCTACTGCAGCAAGGTGAAGGCCGCGTTCGCGCTCTTCGGTGTCGGAAACGCCGCCTGCAACGCCTGCTATCCGCAGCATTCGGACCACTACACGGTGGACGAGTCAACGCTCGTGAAGGGTGCCCTGCTCTCCGTTCAGACGGCGCTTAATTTCCTGAACGCCAATAAGTAAAGCGGTCATCCTGACCATCTGCCGCTCAGATTTCCTGACCTGAGTGACACAGAACCTCCTCCGGGGCCTCCGCCCCCTGAGGAGGTTTTTTATGAGGTATTGCCGGCCGCCGCCTCATCCGTCCGGTTCCCTCCCGGTTAATATGGATAGAACACAAAAATTCCGAGGGAGGGCATCGAGATGAACTTCAATTCGCTTCGCGACGCGTATCGCGAGGAAGTGATCAGGACGCGCCGCGCTTTCCACGCGGCCCCTGAGCTCAGCGGGCACGAGTGGAACACGGCTGAACGGATCCGCGCCATTCTCACCGGCGCCGGCATCCCCTGGGAACCCTGCGGCAAGGAGCTTCCGGGGACTCTTGTCACGATCGACGGGGTCGGGGCCGGAAAGACCATTCTTCTCCGCGCGGATATCGACGCGCTCCCGATTGAGGAAAAGAATGATGTTCCCTATAAGAGCGGCCGAGAAAGTACAGCTGGAAGCGGTCAGGAAGGGCGTCATGCATGCCTGCGGGCACGACTGTCACATCGCGATGCTGCTCGCCGCCGCGAAAATTCTCTATGAACACCGGACCGTATTCCCGGGCCGCGTGAAATGCATCTTCCAGCCGGCTGAGGAAAACTCCCGGGGCGCGCTCGACATGATCGCGGGCGGGGTGCTGGAAGGCGTCGACGCGGCGTTCGGGATTCACGTCGCCTCCTCGGTCCCCTCCGGAAAGGTCTCTCTTCGCAGCGGTCCCTCCACCGCCGCGACCGATTTCTTCAGAATCACGCTTCATGGCAGAAGCGGTCACGCCGCGCGGCCTAACGAATGCATCGATGTCGCGCCCGCGATCGCGGCCCTCATTCTTGAACTTCAGACCATCAGGAGCCGGGAAGCGAATCCGCTTTCCACTCTCGTTCTCACGATCGGCACCATTCATTCAGGCTCCCGCTGGAACGTGATTCCCGGCGAAGCCTCGATCGAAGGCACAGTCCGGAGCTACGACCCCGCGGTCCGGGATCTCGCGGAAACGTCCCTCAGGCGGATTTCAGAGGATGTCGCGGCCGCCTATGGGTGTACGGCTGATGTGACTTACGACCGGCTCTGCGACGCGCTGGTGAATGATGAGGCGATGACCGGCATCGCCCGCGAGGCGTCCGAAGCTGTGCTCGGCGCCGGAAGCACCGTGATCAACCCGCCTGGCACCGGAGGCGAGGATTTCAGCTTCTACGCGAACCTCGTGCCGTCATCTTTCGCGCACCTCGGTGTCCGGAATGCGGCCTGCGGCGCTGATAAACCGCAGCATTCGGACTGTTACATGGTGGATGAGAATGCGCTTGTCGATGGAGCCCTGATTCACGTAGCCACCGCGCTTCGCTTCCTCACCGGGTCCACTGGACAGAATTAGCTTAAGGGACGACACAAATATGCTGGATATTGAAAAGCTGAAAACCGAGTACGAACCGTACGTGATCCGCATGCGGCGCTACTTTCACGCGCATCCTGAGCTGAGCGGAAAAGAACTGAAGACCTCCGCCGCGATCCGCGCGGAGCTCGACGCTGACGGAATCGAGTGGCGGAGCTGCGGAAAGAGCCTCCCCCAGGGGACGCTTGGCACGATCAAGGGCGATCTGCCCGGAAAAACGATCCTCCTCCGGTCCGATATCGACGCGCTCCCGATCACGGAGGCGACGGGACTTCCCTTCGCGAGCGAGAACCCGGGCGTCATGCACGCCTGCGGGCACGATAACCACATCGCGATGCTGCTCACCGCGGCGAAGATCCTCGCCGCGAACCGGCATGAGCTCCGGGGCACGGTGAAGGTCCTCTTCCAGCCCTCCGAGGAGGTCGGAATCGGCGCTCTCGACATGATTGAGGACGGAGCGCTCGAAGGCGTTGACGCGGCGTTCGGCATGCACGTGTGGCCTGAACTCGCGTCCGGCCGCGTATCACTGGAGCCCGGTCCCCGCATGGCGTCCACGGATCGCTTCCGTATTGATATCCAAGGGAAAGGAGGGCACGCCGCGGCGCCTCACCTCTGCGTCGACGCGACACCGGCCGCCGCGTTCCTCGCCGTGAATCTTCAGACGCTCGTCTCCCGGTCGATCAGCCCGGCCTCCTCCGCTGTGCTCACGATCGGAAGCCTCCACTCAGGCTCCCGCTGGAACGTCACCTCGGGCAGCGCCTACCTTGAAGGCACCGTGCGGTGCTTTGATGAGGAAACGCGGAAGACAATCCGCGAAGGCATGAAGCGGATGGCGGACCGTGTCGCCGCGGCTCATGGCTGCACCGCGGAAACCACGTATACCTGGCTCTCGGACGCCGTCATTAATGACCCGGCCATCACGGCGGTCGCGGCGGGAGCCGCAGCCGAAGTGCTCGGACCAGACGGACTCGCCTCTGTCCCCCCGACACTGGTCGGTGAGGATTTCGCGGTCATCATGCATCGGGTCCCGTCCGCCTTCGGATTCTTCGGTATCCGGAATGAGGCCGTGAAAGCCGCTTTCCCGCTTCACACCGATCGCTGCACGTCAGACGAATCCGGTCTGATCGGCGGGGCATTGATTTTCGTGAAAACCGCGTATAACTTTCTTAATCGGTAAACGTTTAAAAGAGGCGGAATATGGGTGCCATGAATGGATATAACACCGGGCTTCGGTCCCGCGAGGCTCTCGAGCGGCTGAAGCTCGGAAACGCCGCCTATGTGAACGGGCAGCATTTCGGGGATCTTTCAGACGCCCGAAGGCTCGACACCGCGGAGCATGGCCAGAACCCCTACGCGGTTGTCGTCTGCTGCTCAGACTCCCGCTCGATCCCCGAAGTCGCCTTTTCCTGCGGAATCGGCGATATCTTCGTGATCCGG
>ERZ773217.1923-NODE-1923-length-15077-cov-7.325123_pt1 | contig 15077 bp, 14 predicted proteins | sample MGYA00580995_ERZ773217 | MGnify/ENA primary metagenome ERZ773217 (study PRJEB29015, sample SAMEA2737772) | human gut metagenome | biome: human gut; feature: human-associated habitat; material: faeces | place: China | collected 2012 ...
AGTACCAGGCGCCCCCGCAGGGCACCCAGCAGCCCCCACAGCAGGGCCAGGGCAGACCGCCCGCGCAGCCCCAGGGCCAGTACCAGGCGCCCCCGCAGGGCGCTCAGCAGCCCCCGCAGCAGGGCCAGGGCAGCCGGCCGATTCCTAGAGGCTGCCTTCTGGTCACTGGGGCACGGCTGAAAAACACCATCAACGGCGGGCAGCGTCTCAGTCTCCAGCTGGCGGACGAGAACAATTCTGTGTTCCAGGCATATCTTCGGAATCTGGATACCAGAATTGCACCGGGCGTTTTGCTCTCCGATGCGCAGATCACTACGCAGAACAAGGGCGGTGTAGTCCTCTATATACTGGAATCGTATCAAATTGTGGGCTCACCGGAAGAAAACGCAGCATAAGGAGTTTTGCATTATGGTAAAACCGATCAAGCAGTTTGAGATCTCATCCCTGAAGGTATCGGGCTTCAAATGCTTTGCGGAAGAACGCAGCTTTTCGTTTGGTCCCATGAACGCAATTTTCGGCCACAATGCCCAGGGGAAAAGCACCATTGCGGACGCGATTTCCTACGCCATCACCGGAGTGTCCTTTTTCGGCAGCAACCGGATGGATAGGCTCCGCGCCCCAGGCAAAAACATCAGTGTTGAGCTTCAGATTGTGGACGGCAAAGGGCAGCCCCACTGCCTGATCCGGAACAGGGTCGGCGACAACACAGATGTCTTCTGGGATGGACAGCCCATTGCGGCAAAGGACCTGAATACCGTCTTTGCGGAACGCGACCTCTTTTTGGCGGTGTTCAATCCCCTGTATCTCATTGAGGTGCTTGGGAACAAGGGACGCGATCTCTTTGAACGGTACATGCCGGAGGTGCCCCACGAAAAGGTAATGGAACAGCTGAGCGAACACAACCAGAGCATTTTGGCTCAAAATCCCTTCCTTTCCCCGGAGGCCCTGGTCAAGCAGACGCGGGAATCGATCCGGGAGCTGGAGAGCACTTTGACCTACTGCCAGGGGCGGCAGGATCTGCTTCAATCCCAGAGGGAGCAGTCCGGAGTGCTGCTGGCGGACCGCCAAAAGGAGCTTCAGGATTGCCGCATCCGAATCCAGGAGCTGGAATCCATCCGCACCACCGGCTTTGATGGCTCCGATTTGAAAGAACGACTGGCCGACCTTTATTCCCTGCACGAAGAATATGTGCGTGAGCAGGCGTCCCTGCCGCAGACAGACGATTTAGACGCCAAGTTCCGTGACCTGACGCAAAAGCGGGCAAAGCGTGAGGCTGATGTCTATCACAGCCAGTACGCCCAGGCCCTTGCTGACACACAGAAGCAGATCAACGAGCTCGGCATGGAGCTGGCCCGCCACCGGCACATTCTGGCCGGCCTGCAGCCGGGTATCCGGTGCCCGATGTGCTACCAGACGGTAACACAGGAAACGCTTCCCGCCCTAAAGGATGAGTTCGAGGCGACGATCCGCCGGATCTGCGCACAGGGGAAAGAGCTTTCCGGGCAGCTTGACGAGCTGCACGGACTGGACGAAAAGGCCAGAGAGGTATTTGAAGCCTTCCGGGCCCAGGACATCGCCATGTGCAATCAGGAGCTTGCCGATATAGAGCTCCGCCGCCAGCAGGCGGTTGATGCTGTCAGGGCGGAAAATGAGCGCCGCCAGCAGAAAATCTCGGAGATCCGAGAGGAGATCCAAAATATAGAGCTGGATCTGGAGACGGGGCGCCTCTCCTCGGAAGAAATGGTGGAACTGGAGTGCTTCAAGGAGCGCGCAAAGGCGCTGGAAGCGGAAATTGAGGTGCTGACCGAGCAGCAGGGGAGTTCCATGGGGGCCGATGTGGCCCCGGGTATCAGCGCGGAGGAAATCAACGCTGAGATTGTCAAGAAAAATGAGTTGCTTACCGCGCTTTCCAGCTACATTGCGGAACGGGTCCGACAGCGGTTTGACCACCTGGACCTGAATCGCGTCTCCATCAGCCTCTATGAGGTTTCCAAGACGACCGGCGAGGTGCGCGATGTATTCAAGTTCAACTATGAGGACCGGCCGTACGTGATCCTCTCCCTGTCGGAAAAAATCAAGGCCGGTCTGGAGGTATCCGAACTGCTGAAGAAGATCGCCGGGATCAACTACCCTGTCTTCATTGACAACGGCGAGAGTGTCCCTGTGATCGACAATGTGAGGCCCAGCGGACAGACCTTCATCTCGCAGGTAGTCAAAAACGAACAGCTCCGTGTTGAGATTCTGGGCGCTGCGCCGGCAGGCCGGAGCGAACAGGCCGCGTAAAGGCGGTGTCGCACGGATGGGCAGGCATTACCCGCACGATCTATATGAGGAAATCCCGATTTTGGAAGCAGCGCGGCGGTGTGGGCTTGTCCTGAATGATCGCACGCTGGAATGGGACGAGGTGGAAGCCTCGTGCCCATTCTGCGGCGATCGCGGCCCGGGGAAATATCATCTCTCCCTCAACACACGGAAAAATCAATACCGCTGTAATCTATGCGAGGCTTCCGGAAACAGCGTATCCCTGTACGCAAGAATGAACGGGACCTCTTATCGGCAGGCGCATGAGGTGTTATCCAAGGATGGAGGCATCTACCGGTTTCCTCAGCAGCCCCTGTCACAAAAACCGCCCGAGCCGGAGCCAAAGCCCCTGGCCATGCGGCATGATGTTTACTATGATATGCTCTCCCATCTGACGCTCTCTCCGAAGCATCACAATGATCTGCTCTCCCGCGGTTTGTCAGAGGAGCGTATCAGTCAAAATATGTACCGCAGCCTCCCAAGCGGCACGTCCGCCCGGAGACTGCTGGCCGGCATGCTGTCTGATTTTCATGACCTGGAAGGAATCCCAGGCTTCTATGTGGATAAGGACGGCTTTTGGAACATCTCCGGACACAGCGGCCTCCTGGTGCCCTACTGCACAATGGATGGGTATATCCAGGGCCTTCAGGTCCGTCTGGACGATGAGAAAAACCCGGAGCGGAAGTACCGCTGGCTCGCCAGCCGGGGCCGCCCCCACGGAGTACGATGCCCCGCGTGGATTCATGTTACTGGGAATCCTAGCGCCACGACCGCCTACCTGACAGAGGGAGGTTTGAAAGGGGATGTGGCGAGCTTTCTGGATGATGACGCCTTGTTTCTGTGCTTTGCGGGCGTCACCGCAGTCAAGCACCTGGAGGATACGCTGAGACAGATGGAGCAGATCCAGGAGGTAGTTATCACGCTGGATATGGACAAGCTCATGAATTGGCGTGTTCAGAACGCGCTGACGAAGATCATTGCGCTGGTCCGGTCCATTCGTGGGATCAAAATCCGCGTGATGAACTGGAATATGACATTCAAAGGCATTGACGACTTCTATCTCGCCCGCAATTATGCGGCAAAGCAGGGGGTCAACATTTTGGATATGAGCTCCAATTTTATCACGATTTATTTGGAGGACCTGTGGAAACGGGAGTATCCCAAGCAGGACCGCGGCTTCATCCACACCTGCGAGTGGGAAGAGCTGACGCTCCCAGTCAATGAACTGACGGCAGACCCGCCCAAAGATATGCGGAAGGCCAGGAACTATCTGCGGCTTCTGCAGGAAGGGACAGCGGATTTTCCACCCCTGGTGTGCGTCAACCGCATGGTGATCGACGGGCAGCACCGCTTCTGGGCCTATCGGCAGGCCGGCTTCCAACAGGTCAAAGTCTATCAAAACAAGCCGTGGGCCATGCCCGCGGCAGCGTAAAAGGAGGAGCATGGAGATGGACACACAATCCATCCGGGAAAAGCTCATGGGGCGCGTCCAGCTCATCGAGCGGCGCAATGACAACAATGAGAGCGTGATCCACTGCTTCAGCGCTCTGGGGCAGTCTGGCGTCACAGAAGCGGATGTACTCTATCTGTGCGGCTTTTACGGTATTCCATACCATGGGAGCTGGACGGTGGAGGCCGCAAGCGACATTGGCGACAGCTTTTACCTCCGGCTTCCGCTGGGAGGTGAAGCAGATGCTTGAGATCGTTGCCAACGGCAGCAACACCTACCCCTACCAAAAGAGCACGCTGAGTGACCTGTACAGGCTCCTGGAGACCTACACCCTGGACCCTGTATTCGAGCGGTATGGGGGATTTGTCAACCGGACTCCGCGCTGGATAGACGGTGAAACCGCCCGGAAGTATTCGGGCGCGTCTGTGATCGCCGGCAATTTCCTCTCATACAGCCATGCGTTTTATCTCATTACGGATCAGGAAGAGCTGATCCGCTCCCTGGAGAGGCTGATCGAAAAGAACAGGGCTTCTCCCCAATACCAGGCCGCCCGGGCGCGCTGGCTCTCTTCTGATGACAGGCCGCAGCCCGATCGCCAATAACAAACCGGAAAGGATGAATCTGATGGAGTTCAAAGATTTTCAATATCTGACGCACGGAGATCCGGTCACGTTCCTGCTTGCGTGGAACATGCTTCTGGAAAACGGCCGCGTCTCGCTTCGGGAACACGATGTATCCGATCTGGCCGCCGGCCTCCAAGTGAGGATGTCCAATTTTATGACGGAGGAAAAGACCCGCAGCGTGGCGGAAACCGCCAAAGGGCTCGCGGAGCTGGAGCCCAGCCTGATCCTTCACTTCCTTCAGCGCGCCAGCCACATCATCACGCTCCCCGGGGAGCCCCAGGAGGGACAATGCCCGGTTTGCGGCGGAGGGCTGAAGTACCAGACCCCCGTAGTAGACGGCCATGAGGTACGCAGACGCTACCGCTGCGAGGACTGCGCCGCCACCGGGGAGGAAGTGCTCCACTGGACCTGTGTGGGCCATACGAATGTTCACACCGCCGACGGCGAGCCCTTTTCGCCCTCTGGCAGCGAAGCATGATCTCCTAGAAGCGCAGCAAAGAGGGCAGATATAGATTTTAAGGGAGGCATTTCAAATGAATCAGACCAATAACACCATCCAGTTCAGCCAGTTTGCAGCCGTTTCCAAGGACAGCGACGAGGTGCTGGGCAAGATCCTCTACTACACCCTCTCCAGCATTTTAATTGACCGCGAGGTGCTGGCCAGGCTCTGCGATACCGTGGACTTCCCCTATAAGCCCATCCGCCGCTCCTCTCTGGCGGACGCGTTCCGGAGCGCCACCGGGGATATTTACCACAGGCTGGTGGTCAAGGACGCGGGCGTTCCGCAGATCATCAATGTCTACTGCAGGGATAACCGTGGGCCGAAGGGGATCATCTCCCGCGAGCTGGTCAAGGAGACACTTCATGAGGATACCAACGAGTACAAGAAGCTGGCGAATATCAGCCTGGACCGGGGCAGCGGCGTATTCTCCTATGACAACCTGGAGGCCGATCCCAATGTGGACGCGCTCTCCTGCTGCCAGGACGCGAAGGAGCTGTTTGCGCTCTACCAGACCTGCGCCAGCCGCCGGCAGATCGACACGCTGCTGCGAAACTATCTGGACACCATGCAGGCGGTAAAGGCGGCCCGCGGGCGCATCTACTTTATCCCCAGGGACTATATGCCGAAGCTGGCGCTCTTTGAGGACTTCATCGCCCTTTTAGAGCAGCACAATCAGCATAAATACGCCGACCGGCTGCCCCTTGACGCCAACAGTATGTTCGTAGTGGACGATGAAAAGCAGCGGAGCAAGATGGCGCTGGCCTTCTACCGTACGATCCAAAAGGATTTGGCAGAGTATGAAAAAAGGGCCACCCATCTCATCCAAAGCGGCAACCAGAGTCCGGCCATCATGGACCGGATGGTATTGAGCATCCGGGAGCTCGAGCGGAAGAAAATTTATTACGAATCCATCCTCAAGCAGGAGCTCCATGAGGTGGATGAACAATATACCTCTTTGCGGTATCTGTCTGATGAACTGCAGATCCGCGCACGCAGTATCCAGGCGCAGAAGCGTCTGGCGGCATAACCGTGTTTGAGCCGGGCGGTCCTGATAGGGCCGCCCGGCCCCTTATATTCCCTGCCGCCGCTCCTGGCTACCCGGTCTTGGGCCTTTCCGTGCGCTCAGCAGCCGGAAGGCGGGCCCCGCAGTCAGGCCGGCGCCGGATATGGGAAGCATCCCTGGGAAAACCGCCGGGCACAAAAGCAGTTTCGCAGATGGCGGAAAGGAGACTATGAGAAGATGGCAAAACGAGTCTTGGCGGACTTTGATCTGTTCGCCCACACCTGCCCCTATTTCTACAACGGAGCCCCTGTCAACAACGGGTACGGGTGCAGGCACCCGGAATGCGGGGAGGCCGAGGAGGACGATGCCGGACAGCCCTGCGGCTGCTGCCACCGTTACACCTGCCCAATCTGCTGCCCCTTTGGGGAAGAGGACCTGGACGATCCAGAGCTTGACCTGGACGGCCGGGGCCGGCAGGAATTTTTTGACCGAGACGGCGGATTTGCAGACGGCGGGGAGCTCGTCACCGTTGCATCAGGCGATGAAGCGGGTGAAGAGGAGCGCGCCGCGCTGCTTGCCTATAACCGCTACCTTCACCGCTATGACAAGGAATGGCTGGAAAAGCACCCCCGGCAGGAGCCACAGTCTCCGGCGCGATAAAACGAAAAGAAGGGTGATAGTATGAGCAGTATGCAGAAAAACCGGTATCAGGAGATGCGGGAGCGCCATCAGGCGGAGGTGAACGACTTCCCCCTGATGTTCGCCTTTGATGCCCGGCAGTTCGCGGAAGGGCTGCGCAGGCTCGGCCTTCGGTCCTCCGACAAAGACAAGGTATGCGCTCTGCCCGGCACCGGAGGCTTTTGCCGAAAGAGCGATTTGCCGGCGCTGAAAGGCATGTTCGCCCGGCACCATAGGGAGCTTCAGGAGGCCATTGGCGCGGACCACACCGGCCGGGGATTTATCTACGAGATGTTCCGCACGGAACTTTCCAACCACGAATATGCCTACACACAGGACGTGTCGGAGACGCTGGACTGCCTTGGCATCACACAGCAGATGCTGGAAGCTGTGCCGCAGCTCCAAACCGGCCTGGAGCTGGCGTGCAGATCGCTTTTGAAGCATGTCTGAAGGGCCCTGCCCGCGTCTGCGGCGCGGGACAGAGCACGAAACGGCCGGAGAGATATGGCCGGGCCGAAACCAAGGAGGGAATTTGATGCAAAAAAGCAGATTCCAATATCACATCCAGGGATACAGGTACGCTCCAGAGCGTTTTCGCGCATTCAAGGGGCTTTCCGGACATGAGCCGGTGGAAATCCCTCTCTCAGACAGCCAGAGGCAGCAGATGGGCCATCTGTGCGTGACGCAGGGCGGAAAGGCTGCCGTAGACTATGTGAAACGCATTGAACGGGCCAGCGTCAGAAAGCCGGAGTTCTTCGTGACCTATGGCTTCCAGGTCAGAGAAGAGCCCCGTGGATATGTCTATGCCCCCAGTTTGCGCTGCAGACCGGACGCGCCGCTCACAGACCGGCTTGGCATCCTGCGTGAACTGAGAGCGCAGTTTGCCCTGGACGGAGGCCGGGTGGAGCAGCTGACTGAATGCGAGTTGGACGGGCGCTTTCGCCCCGTCAATGTGCGGCGGCGCTATGTGACCGCCGACCTGAGCAGACCTGTTGTGGTCCACCTGCGGGCCGCTTAGTCAGGAAGAAACTGAATTTTATGAGGAGGACATCACCATGAATCAAACCTATTTACAGGCCCTTTCCAGCGATATGGACAGCCGGGAGGACGCCGTCTTTTTTGAAGCGACGCCGGAGAACATCGCGGCTTTTTTATACCGGCACCGGCGGGCCGAGGAGAACGTCGTTGGGACGGTGGACAGCAAGCCCTTTCTGACAGCCCGCATGGGGCTGATCGACATTTGTCCCGATCAGCGTTTTCTGAGTCAAAAGCTCCTGCCGGTTTATGCCAAGGTTCAGATAGGAGAGCGGTCTGTTCCCGCGCTGAAGCTGGTATCCAGAGAACAGGCCCTTGCGGAAAAGTGCCCGGCGCCGGATTGGAACTACCTGCGCTGGGACGGATACAGCGACCGCAAATATCAGAGCATCCAAAGCGGCGAAGCGCTCCTACATCTTTTCTGGCACGGGAAGAATGTGGCCCTGGAGGTGCAGGTGCGTTCCTACTATGACGGCGGGAAGCTGGCTGTGACGCTGGTGGATTGGCTCGGCGGAGCGCCTGAATACTGGGCCGATTTGACGGTCAATTTAGGCTGCCGCATAGATAAGGACTGCGCTTTTATCAATGTAAACCATCTGGGCGGGAACATCCTGCCCTGGATTGAGAAAAATGGGCTAGGTGTTCCCACAGGCCGGATTCAGCGCAGCGGATTTGTGACATATCCGGAATACCGATTCAATCTGGAAAGGCTTCAGGAATTGGATGACTTGGGCTATCTGGAGTATTCCAGACACTATGACTCCATTCATGGACCGGAGGAATCCCCGGAGCAAAACGATCCGGAGAAAGCGTGAGCGGCCCGCGCCGCTGTGCGGAAAAAGGGCGTTGAAGCCGCAATCCCGCACGCAGGGCCGCCCTGTTGCTGAAGATCCTTTTACACAAAAATATCATGGAGGAATGGAACATGAAACAGCTCGGAAACCTGTCCATCGTATGCGCTGAGCGCCCTGACGTGCTGATGCAGGTCTATGGCGGCCGGGTAAGCGTCCATGTGGGCGAAGGGCCGGAACGCGCCAGGATGGACGCTGCATGGGACGATGATGAGATGATCCAGTTAATCATCCGTGAACTGAACTTTGGACGCTATGCCGCGTCCAGCCGCGGGAAAGCGGCCTGATGGGAGGAGGACATCCATGACTGACTTTCAGAACGATATGTACCGCCGGTATCTCGCAGCCGGGCAGAGGGAGGAGGCGGAGTCTTTCCGCCAAGCCTGCTACGCGGACCAGAGCAGCGCCGGGACTGCTCAGACAGAAGCCGAGGTGCGGGCGGCGGAAATCCACCCGGCCTGCCCGCTGCATGGAAAACAAACCGCAGGATTCCGATACCCTGCTGATGGAGAGGATACCATGTCAAACAAAAGAAATCGGGATAAGAAGTCCAGGCCGCCGGAGCGGCACCTGTGTGCGGTTGATACCCACCCGACCGTCTGCAACCTCTGTGGGGGTCAGGTGATCTACGCCTCCAATGAGCGCGTGTATGGACGCAAATACGGCAGCGGCTACTGCTATCTGTGCACATGCTGCGGGGCCTACGTCGGCACACATGAGCCAAGGCCCAGGGAGGCCCTGGGCCTTCTGGCCGACAGCCGTATGCGCAAGGGAAAAGTCATGTGCCACGCCCTGTTTGATACGCTGTGGAAGGGCAAGCCGAAGGCGCGCCGGAAGCGGGGGGCGCTTTATGAGTGGCTTGCCGAACAAATGGGACTCCCTCTTGCGGACTGCCATTTTGGGTACTTTGACCTTCGGCAGCTGCGTCAGGCGTACCGGCTGCTCTCAGGCGTCCAGGGGCTTCCCATGCGATATGATAACCGTGGGCGCATTTTCTTTGAAGAGCGCCGCTCGGCTTGACAGACAAAGGCATAGCAACGGCTCCGACCGGTCGTTCCGCTGAAGCCGGAAGGCCGGGGATAACCTGGAAAGGGTATGCGGCCGCTTGCTAAATCCTTGATAATCCGGTATAATAATCATAATGAAAGAGAGGTGCCGACTATGCCGGAGATGAAGCGCAGCATCAAGGATTCCGTGTTCACCATGCTGTTCCAAGACCCGGAATATCTCCGCCAGCTCTATCTGACCCTTCACCCGGAGGATGCCGGGGTCCTGCCAGAAGATATGAAGTTAATCACGCTGGAGAACGTCCTGACCACCGGGATTTATAATGACCTGGGCATCCAGGTGCGGGACCGGCTGATCCTGCTGGTGGAGGCCCAAAGCACATTTTCTGCCAACATCACGCTGCGGATGTTGCTCTACCTGGCGGCCACCTACAAGGAATATGTGAAAGAGCGGAAACTGGACCTGTACGCCGGGAAAGCGGTTTCGATCCCGAGGCCGGAGCTGTATGTGGTCTATACCGGCCGGCGGGAAACGCCCGATACACTACTGCTGTCCGGGCTCTATGAAAGTGCTCCGGAGGATGGCAGGGTGCAGCACATGGAGCTGGCCGTCCAGATCCTGCGGGACGATGGAAGCGGCAGCGTCATCGATCAATACGTCCGTTTCTGCCAGATTTCCGACGAGATGCGTGGAAAGCATGGTGCGACGCTGAAGGCTGTTCAGGAAACCCTGCGTGAGTGTGTCCGCCAAAACATACTGACGCCATTTCTGATGACACGGGAAAAGGAGGTTTCTGACATTATGATCTCGCTCTTTAACCAGGAAGAAATTCAAGCCATCCACGACTACAATGTTGCCAAACAGGCGCAGGAAACCGCTCTGAAGCAGACTGTACTGCTCATGCGGGATCTTGGCGTGGCCAGAGAGGAAGCCGTGCGCCAGCTTGCGAAGCGGTATGACCTTCTCCAGAACGATGCGGAGACGGCGGTACGCCAGTATTGGACCATCTGAAGCCGGGCTGCATATGTTCCAACCGGCTCTTGAGGGGAGGGGAGATATAGGCAGCCCGTTTCCTTCGCCGGTCAAAATCTGCGGTGAATGGTAATGCGCCGCAGAGCCAGTTATTCCATCATAAACAAAAAAGGATGTGAGAGCGACTGCTCTCACATCCTTTTTTGCTGCCTGCGGCGCAGGGACTATTCCCAGTTCAGAGGGGGGGACTGGGGTCGTTGCGCCGCCCTTAGAAAAGAGATACGTTCCCCCGCACTTTCACAAGGATTACTCACGCAGAGGCTCATGGCGCCATTCCGTTTACAAAGGTTACTTCGGCGAGCCAAGCGCCATATAGGAGTATCAGACCTGAACGGCTCCTCGAACAATCATTCGTCCTGCTCCAATCTCGGCGCAGGCAGTATCCGAGCTTCATCGCCCGGCCGAGCCATATTGGCTCTATATAACTGTACCACAAAAAAGATCGCGCTGTCAATTATGGCATTAAAGTGAGATGTAGCAACAGTACAGATTATTTTCCATGTCCCATCTGGTTGCGCGGCCCATATATGTTTGGCTGTACCGGAAATGGGCGGGGCTTGTTCATGGTAAAAAGCAGGGCGGAAAATCCCCTGCCTCCTAATAAGAAAATATGAGATAGTCCAGTAAAATCAATGGTTTCAGAGGCAAGGAACACGATGTGAAGTCAAAAAATCAAATACTGGCAGGATAAAGGGTGCTGATGTGAAATATCAGCACCCTTTTCCAGACCGCCGGAGGGGGGAGATTATGGCGGTATTTCGCATTGAGAAAACCCGCGACTACACGGTGATGGCAAACCATCATCTGCGGAACACGGCACTGTCGTTAAAAGCAAAGGGGCTGCTGTCCCTCATGCTGTCCTTGTCGGAGGATCGGGACTACACCACCAAAGGTCTTGCCCGGATATGCCGGGAGGGAGTGAACAGCATTTGCTTGTCCGGTTGCAGTGGGGAGGATACGAAATCAAATGGGGACAGTATATCTCCGCTAGGGCACCGGACCGGGAGCGGTTTACCCGGCTCAAAACCCTGGGTGCCGACTACGCAGAAGAGGCCGTTTTCTCCCGGATCGCCGGAGGCCCTAGGCCCTCCAGACAGCCCCGGCAGCGCAACGGGAAGGTCAACCTGCTTATTGACATTCAGAACAATATTAAGGCTCAGCAGAGCGCCGGATACCAGCGGAGGGCGACCATTGAGAATCTGAAACGGGCGGCCACCACCATGAACTTTCTCACAGAACACGGCATCGGCAGCTATGAGGAATTGGTGGAACGGTGCGATGCCGTTGCCGCCGCCTCCATCCGCACAAGGGAGAGCCTGCGGGATGTGGAACAGCAGATCACCGACCTTGCCCTCCTGGGAAAGCAGATCGACACCTACCGAAAGCTGAAGCCCGTCTATGACCGCTACAAGGCATCAAAGGACAAGGAAAAATTCCTGCGTGGCGTTGAGAGCGGAATCATCTTGTTTGAGGCGGCAGCCAGGGAGATCAAGAAGGCCGGGCTCACCAAACTTCCCTCCACTGAGAAACTATAAACGGAACTGGACGGACTCTCTGCCCGCAAGACCACCCTGCAAACGGAACTTCGGAAGATACAGCGGGAGGAAAAGGAGCATGATAAAATTCGGGAAAATATAAATATGTTACGCAATAAAAATCGAATTAGAGAAGTGGGAAAGGAATTAGAACGAGAATAAAAGCGAAAAGCTGGCACACTTTTTTAGAGATAAAGTTAGGGAAAGTGTAGTTTCTGAGCCATAGGGTTATTGGAAACTCTTATGGTCCTAAACTTTTACCGCATACATTAGTGGCCAATCTGATACAACAAAACCGAAACCTCCCATTATGACCATAATATATGATGCAGAAAAAACAACAAAAAATGGTCTATTACCCAGTGGTGTTTTCACAGATGAGCAGAAATCTCGACTCAATAAATCCTGACCGTCTACTTCAAACCCGAAGGAATAGTTTTCGTACATAATCTATCCCAAGCGGCAATGTGTCCACTATTTTCCACAACATTTTTTGTATTTTTTACCACTACCACATGGGCAGGGTTTATTTCTATCACGCCCTTTCACTTTTTGCTTACTAATATTTGCATCAGGGTTTGTATCGTCATCTGCAGGAAAAATTGTGTTCCTTAATGTTGCGTTTCTAATTGGGTCTTTAGTAAGAATATAATCCTCGTAAAAAAGAGCGTAATCTTGTTCATCCATTACTACGACTGGAATTAGTTTTTTAATAATACAATCAGAAATAGCCTGAATTGTTATTGGATTCATCAGATATTCCATAAACTCTTTTGCGTCAGGATATCCTTTTTTCCATAGGCTTTTAATAGTTGCTATGTCTAATTTTTTTTCTCCAGCTCTAATTATATGGACATACGGATTAGTGAAGTATTTCAGATAGGTGGAATCGTCAGTTATAAACACCTTCCCATTTTTTAATGGAGTATAGTCGTACGAGTCAGTACATGCAATAAGGATAATGTGATCCCGGTCGATAGGTTGTTCTGGTAATTTAATCGAAACTTGTGTTCGAATTGTATCCCAATCGGATAGTAGCGACTCTTCACGACGATAAAGTTGCTGCACAGCTTCTTTAATATTATTTTTTCGTGCTTCGAGATCGTCTAAGTCATATGATGACATAATAGCCTTCAGTTCAGTAAGAATAACATAATTACCCAACATAGCAATGCAATCAAACTCAATATCTTTGCCATCAAAGGCAACAAACTTAATTTTTTGGGTGTTTACTGCAAAGTTAGGTATTTCTTTTAGGTGAGAGTTCAAGGGACTTTGACTGTATCCACGGCTTAAGGAATTGATAAAGTACTCTTCAAACCTATGGCCTACTTGTGATATATTTTTGTTATAGCGAATAAACTGGCGTTCTATTGCTCTGTCAAGGTTTACCTGCTCAATCAATGCTTGGCTCAAGATTATCTGGCTATGGCTAATTTTTAACAATGGCTGCGCAAAAATATCATCATCACGATTATTCTTCTCGTGAAAAACAAATCTATCTATAAGCTTTTCAGCATAACTAAGCTTATAGTTATGAATCCTGGACAATTCTGAGTTAAGGTATGAAATGTCTACCAAGCAGATTTCCTTCACATATGTGCTTTCTAGTTCTTCATCTATCAGTTGAAGTGATGCTGCATTAAAAATCTTAGCTAATGTGGATAGGTACCTATACGCACACAAAAAGTCAGAGATTTTCACATCTTTTACTTCACATTCAAAGTAATAATCCTTTGTTAAAGATTCTACTGCCCTCAGTTTATCGGCAATAATTTTCTCCACTTCTTGAAATAATTTGCCATTAGGATGAAATTGACTAAGATCTATTAACATTGATTTGTCTGTTTGTGTCTTCAAAAGTATATCTGCCAGATGTAAAAGCAATTTATGTGTTTTGATAACATCTGGTTCTCTTGAAGAATACGTTAGCGCATATTCCTGGTATTGATATTCGCGCCTTAGAATGCCAAATCTTCTGGCCCTATATTTATCCTCATCTTCTAAGCTGAAAAAGAAACCCCTTAATTCATTTTCCAATTTTCCAGTAGAGTCAAATGAATAATACCCGTACCGTATCCCTTCCTCTATTCTACGGAGCAAAGTTCTTTGACCTGCAATATACATGTAGCGTTCAAAATCTACATTTTTATACGGCTTTATTAAATCAAATCTAATATTTTCAACTTGTTCTTTTTGCTTTAATTTTTTCCCGTATTGAAAGTATAAATAGTGAACGAGTTCATTTATTCCCTCAAGCCTAAATTCTAAATTATCAGATATTGACGCGGTTAAACCAGCATAATATTCAACAGGATGCTCTGCTACCGCAAATTCCATCCCTGTAATATAGTCCTTTTGGAGATACATTTTTGAATTTTGTCTTAGTAGACGGACCTGATCTTCATTGAATGTTAAAATAGTTAATATCTGTTCCACAAATGGTAGCTTACTTGTTTGGCAATCATCAATGCGTTTAGAATTTACTTTATTCATATTGTAAAGTACATCTGTATATATCATGAGATCAATTAAATCATGAATAATTTGTCCATCAATTACAAATTCTTTTTGGAACATATTAGATGTATCAATTTCAGGGTCGTTAATCATCTTCAGTATTTGAATGGTTCTGGACAATATTGATTTTATATTGGTATAATCTTCTAATGTATATTTTGAACCAAGGGGATTTCGTATAAAGTTCACTGTAAACATCAGGTGCTTTAAATCGTGGTTATAAAGATCTCCATTTCTAATATTGCTATTGTAACTTAATGCAAGGAAAAGCAGTGAAAATTCACACTTATTAAAGTCTTTTTGGTTATAGGAATCTACAATTTCTTTAGTTAATTCAGTCATTACAAAAACTCCTATCCAATAAATACATCTGTAAAGAAACTCTAACTTCTCATTATTACTATGTTGTTATAAGTAATTAGACTTTTGAAACACAAATATTTTTATATTATTTTCAATTATTGTATCACTTTTGCTACATCAAAACGGTCAGGTAGAATAAGTTTCGCAAAAAGACAAAGAGACATGGTTTGCAGATG
>ERZ773217.1930-NODE-1930-length-15009-cov-6.967500_pt1 | contig 15009 bp, 19 predicted proteins | sample MGYA00580995_ERZ773217 | MGnify/ENA primary metagenome ERZ773217 (study PRJEB29015, sample SAMEA2737772) | human gut metagenome | biome: human gut; feature: human-associated habitat; material: faeces | place: China | collected 2012 ...
CCATCGCAAAGGTAATCGGTGCAGATAAGAGAGAGGACGGATACCTGGAGGGCAATGGTTATATTGTCGGCTTTGCGCGGACCGGAGTGGTAACGGAGACAGTGGAGAGGAAAGGAATCGGAACCTCCGCAACCAGGGCAGCGACGATTGAGAAGCTGGTCCGTATGAACGAAATCGAAGGTATGATCACGGAACTGGTCAGAACTTATAAGATCATTGAAGATGCAGAAGTGCTCATGCATCCGGTACTGGAAGAAATCGGAGTATGTCCTTGCTGTGTGTGAAACTTTGTCTGTAAATAGCTAATAACAGCAAGGCCTTCTATGGTAAAATATAAATCATGCCATCCATTATTCCGTACGAGATAATGGAGTAATCAGAAAACTGGCTGCCTACGTCATTCTTGGCATCAACACAGAAGGGAAAAAAGAGGTTCTTTCAATCACTGTCGGTGATAATGAAAGTTCAAAATACTGGCTGTCCGTCCTGAATGAGCTGAAGAAAAGGCTAGACTGGCTCTGGATCGTGTTACTGAAAAATGGACCGCAAAATACCCGAATTCTATGAAACGCTGGTATGATAACTGGGATGCAATAACGCCGATTTTCAAGTTCTCATCGGATGTCAGAAAGGTTATTTACACGACAAATGGTATCGAAAGTCTGAATTCTACCTACCGTAAGCTCAACCGTCAGAGAAGCGTATTTCCAAGTGATACAGCGCTCCTGAAAGCCCTGTATCTGGCAACTTTCGAAGCCACTAAAAAATGGACTATGAGCATTCGGAACTGGGGACAGGTCTACGGCGAACTCAGCATTATGTATGAGGGACGACTCCCAGAATAACAGAATCTATATGCATGATGAGAAGGACGTTTTTGACGTCTGCTCTTGACATGCCCGAAATCATGTCGTATATATAGCAAATAGTCTTTTACAATAAACAGATCATTGTTCTTCTCCACCGCATAGGGAAGCAGCGTGCCGAATATTTCTGTAAATTCCTCTGTGTCACATGACTCAAACATACATAAGATCATCTCCATTGTTGTTTCCAAAACCAAACGATCCATTTTCATTTGCGTCAGCTCTTCCATTGTTTTCATGGCAGTCATAAGCGCATCACTTGTCATATGTTCTGTATTGATTCTTCCTTCTGAATCAACCAATCCTATTGCAAATAATTCTAAAAAGTATTTTCTCATAAATCTTGTCCTCCTATCGAAATGGCATTTCTTGTTCAAGTTCTTCTGGTATATCGAATGGAATCTTCCTCTTCTCTGCTGGTTGAAATCCGTCAGATTCTTCTTTTTTTGTTTTGGCTTCTGCAAACTCTACATTATCCATAATGACTTCGGTATAATAGGATGCAGTTCCAGTCTGTTCATCTTTGATCTGAGAGATTACCAACTCTCCGGAAAGAGCAATCTTAATTCCTTTTTCAAGATATTTCTCCACAAATTCTGCATTATTTCCATAAGCTGTGATCATCACTACAAATGCTTTGCTTGTGCGATTTCTTTTTACTACCAGTGGAAACCTAGATACTTTGGTTTGTCCCTTTTGCGTAGATGTCAGCTTAGTTTCTGGATCTCTGGCAAGTCTACCCATTAAAACAATCGTATTCATTCTTTTTGTCCTCCCTTTCTTCCTGCAACACCCTTCCCTGGTATTTCAAACAGGATAATAATCTGTGCATTTTCTGCACGAAAAAATGAGGAATGGATTCGAACCATTCCCCACTTGCTACAGGATTTCTCCTGTAATATAAATAAGAAAATCTAAGTATTCACATTTGGGCTTTGTCTGTACATATACATCTGATCGTTATCATTCCAGATAACCCGACTGCAAAAATACAGCCACAGTCTCTGTTTCAGCAGAGGTCCTGTACCTTTCGGTGGTATCATTATTGCTTCGCTCTTCCCGTAGGAGTCTTCGCCTGCACGAGCCGGATTATCTCCGGTAAGCATGTTCCTCAAGATGTATCAGCTCCTTCAATTGTCAAGGTGCAATCGGAAGAACTGTCTGAACCTCTTTTACGTTTGTGATTTTTGGAAATCAGAGGATTTTCAATTTGCCTTCCATATACTCTGTATTGGGAGCGACAAAATCGGACATGATTTTAGAAATTTTTTAAGATTATTTTTTGAAGTGTAAAAAGACATAAAAAAAGATGCCAGGATTTCTCCTGACACCGTAGTGACTGTGCCAACTTCGTGCCCAGTGGGCACAAGGTTGGTTGTATTATTCTTCATTTCCTAATGATATTGGTTCTTTCTTTGTTTTCTTGTTTTTAGATATCATCTTATGACCTGTATAAATAGCCATAATCATACAAAGCAAAGAACTTGCCGCAAAATATTTATGGCTTGATTTTGAACCTTTATATCCGCTATAAAAAGTTCCTAGCATCGTTATCAATGCTCCGACAGACCAATATTCATGAGCTTTCATTCTAACATCTCCTTTTGTATTAATTTTAATATGTGCCTTTTAATGCAATATGCAAATTGGAAGTTGTCAATTTCTTATATATTTTTGATCAGTGTCAGGAATCGTATCTTCTGACCGATATCGCTCTACTTTCATGTGAAGATTATATTTATCTCTTAACTCCGCAATCTTATTCATCATGGGTGATTGATGGTGAAAGTCAATGCTCTCTTGATTTTCCCAACTGTCAATCAGTAGCACAGTTTCCTCATCTCCCAGAGGGAAAAAATAATCATATCTAATGTTCCCCGCTTCATTTCTAATTGCATCAACAGTACCGCTTGAAATCATCTCCTTTGCAAATTTTCGCGCAGAACCATTTTCGCCGGAATAATATATATTAACAACTATACTCATTATACTTTCCTCCAAATTCCGATTTGACGGTAATTTCTGTTTCTCTACATCCTACAAGCCCAGATAAAACTAATATACACAGACTAAATAACAGTACTCTTTTCAAACTCATAATTTCTTTCCAAGTTCATATGCTTTTTTCATCACATCAACATGGCTTGCAGCTATATTTGCAGCATCAATTCCACCGCCACCGACCATGCCTTTCAAGGAAGCCTTTTCAAAACAGTCTACCCAGCCTTGCAGACCATTGTAGGCTTTTTCAAATGCACTTTCATCATTCTCAGCGGCAGTTGCAATCATATAAATATCTCTGAATGAATAATCTGTCGAATATAAAGGATTCAATCTATCAAGAAGTGTTTTCATCTGGCCACACATCTCATAGTAATAAATTGGTGTTGCATAGACAATAACCTCCGCATCCTTTACTTTTGCCATAATATCTGCAACATCATCCTTCAGTACACACATCCCATTCCTCTGACAGGATAGACAACCGATACAATATTTTATATCTTTTCCTTTCAAAGAAAGAAGTTCCACATCATGCCCGGCTTCTTTTGCTCCCTTTGCACACTCATTTGCAAGTATATCAGAATTGCTGCCTCCTCGAAGACTTGTCGATATGATCAATACTTTTTTTGCCATGATTAAATTTCTCTTTTTTCAGTGTCTTTTTTAACCTTCCGTATAACTTTCGCAGGCACTCCTGCCGCAGTCATATTGGCCGGAACATCTTTTGTTACAACTGCTCCGGCTGCAATGACCGAACCTTCACCAATCGTAACCCCCGGAAGAACCGTTACATTTGCTCCAAGCCACACTTTTTTTTCGATGTGAATCGGCTAAAATATCATACCTGCTCTTTTCTCGGGATCTTCCATATGATTGATTGTTGCCAATACTGCATTATGTCCAATCAGGACTCCATCCTCTATATAAATACCACCCTGATCCTGAAACTTACATCCTGCATTAATAAAAACATTTTTACCTATATGGATATTTCGTCCGCAGTCTGTATAAAACGGAGGAAACATTCCAAAAATTCTTCACACGTCATAATTAACCAACTCCGTTTTCTTTAAAAAATTTCTGAATTTTGTCAAATGGGATCACATCCGGATTATCGTATAGATCTGTATGAACAGCTCCCGGAATTGTCAGCAGTTCTTTATTGGATGTGTACTTGCTGTTCTTGATCATATTTTCATAAGCATCTTTTCCAAAATAATAGCTGTGTGCTTTTTCTCCATGAACGATAAGGACTGCACTTCTGATTTCATTACTGTACCTTAATATTGGCTGATTCATAAATGACATACATCCAATACTGTTCCAGCCATCATTTGAATTCAGGCTCCTTTTATGATAACATCTGCCTTTATAATACTCACTGTAATCTTTTACGAAGAAAGGTGCATCTTCCGGAACCGGAAGGGGAACACAACCACCGCCTCTTGAATATTCGCCTTTACGGTATTCTTCTGTCCTGAGGGTATTCAGTGACTGTTTCTTTGCATAACGTGCTTCTTCACTGTCCTCAGAATCAAAGTATCCATTCGCATTTACTCTTGTCATATCATACATGGTAGAAGCAACGGTTGCTTTTATTCTTGTATCCAACGCAGCTGCGTTAAGAGCCATTCCACCCCAGCCGCAGATTCCAATGATTCCTATTTTATCCAGATCCACATCTTCCCGAACAGAAAGGAAATCAACAGCAGCCATAAAATCTTCTGTATTAATATCTGGAGAAGCCATAAATCTTGGATAGCCTCCACTTTCCCCCGTAAAAGAAGGGTCAAATGCAATCGTTAAATATCCTCTTTCAGCCATTGTCTGTGCATATAATCCGGAACACTGTTCTTTGACTGCCCCAAATGGTCCGCTTACGGCAATCGCAGGATATTTCCCAGATGCATTTTTCGGTTTATACAAATCTGCGGCAAGTGTGATTCCATAACGATTTACAAATGTCACTTTCTTATGGTCTACTTTTTCACTCTGTGGAAAAGTTTTATCCCATTCAGATACCAGCTTTAATTTTTCTGTTTTTAACATATTTAACATCCTCCATATGCAAAATTTCTTGTAATTACACTAACAATAGTATATGATATAAATATCTTACAACCTAAAGTTAACTTTAGGTCAAGTATAAATTTGAAAGAAGGTTTTTTATGTATACAATCGGTCAGGTCTCTGCAATGTTTAATCTTCCTGTTTCTACATTAAGGTATTATGACAAGGAAGGCTTTTTCCCTAATCTGAAACGTAAGGGAAATATCCGTTATTTCAGCGATAATGAATTAGAAGCACTTCGTATCATTGAATGTCTGAAGAAATCCGGTCTTGAGATAAAAGATATAAAGCAATTTTTTATCTGGGTATCTGAAGGCAGCTCCAGCTATGAAAAAAGGAAAGAATTATTTGAAACCAGAAAATCAGCTGTTGAAACTGAAATTCAGGAACTTCAAAAAACTCTCTCCCTCTTAAAATTCAAGTGCTGGTATTACGAAACAGCAATGAAAGATGGTAACGAAGATGCTATAAATGCCATGTTGCCTGATAAACTTCCTGAAAACATACAAAAACTATATAACGAAGGTCATGAATAATTTTTTTGCCCTAAAACTATTCGAAATAACAATTTAATGTTAAAATAAAGACAAGGAAATGTTAAAAATGAGAGGTGATATTTTGAAAAAGAAACTTATGGTACTTTGTGCTGTCGCAATTATGATCAGTACATGCTTGACTGGGTGTAAGATGAATTCTGGAAAAATCCGCTTTGGTTCTGCTGGAATCGGTGGTACTTACCAGATTTTTGGTGATACTTTTGCCAACCTTATCTCATCTAAGAGTAAAAAATATAACATTGAAGTAAAAACAACTGCAGGTTCTGCTGCAAATCTTCGTCTGTTATCTAAAGATTACATTCAGATGGCTGTTGCCCAAATGGATTTGATCAATGATGCTTATAACCGCACTGGTATTTTTGAAAATGATAAGAAATATCAGGGATATCGTGCTGTTGCTTCCCTTTATACAGAAGCCTGTCAGATTGTGGTTCCTGCGGATTCAGACATTCAGTCTATGGATGATCTAGAAGGGAAAAAGGTCTGCATTGGTGAAGAAGAATCTGGAACTGAACAGAATGCATTGCAGATTTTAAATGCTTATGGATTAAACGAAAGACTTGTTGATACTGTAAATCTGAATTATACAGATGCCGCCAAGAAATTAAAATCTGGCGATATTGATGCATTTTTCTGTACCGCAGGTGTTCAGACGACTGTGATCAATGAGCTGTCAAAACAGTGTAAGATTCGTCTGGTCAGTCTTGATCAAAAAGGGGTTTCTCGTCTGAAGAAATCTTATAAATTTTACACAGAATATACAATACCTGCAGGTACATATGTAAATCAGACGAAAGAAATTAAAACTGTTGGTGTCAAAGCTGTTCTTCTTGCAAGTGATAAACTTTCCGAAGATACTGTCAAAGACATTACACAGATTCTATTTAAGAATCAACAGCAGATTCAGTATGCACTACCTGTAGATATTTCTCTTGATGAGACAACTGCCGTTGATGGTATCACGATTCCATTCCATGACGGTGCTGCTGCCTATTATAAACAACATGGAATCACAGTAAATACAGAGAAAGGAAGCAATTAACCGCTGCGGTGTAAATAAATGACAATACAACTAGATATGTATCAGACGATCGCGGTTGCCGTAGTCGTTTTGATGTTAGGAAACTTTTTAAAACACAGGATTGCGATCTTAGAACGATTTTGTATTCCTGCACCTGTGATCGGCGGTGTGATCTTTGCAATCTTTACCTGTGTATGTTATGTAACTGGATTTGCCGAATTTTCCTTTGATGATATTCTAAAAGAAGTCTGTATGGTATTCTTCTTTACATCTGTTGGATTTCAGGCAAACTTAAAAGTCTTAAAAAGTGGTGGAAAATCTTTGATCATTTTCCTGATCCTTGTGATCATGTTGATCATATGCCAGAACTTTCTTGCAGTCGGTCTGTCCAAAGCACTACAGATCAGTCCTTTGGTTGGACTCTGTACAGGTTCTATCCCTATGATCGGTGGTCATGGTACCGCTGGTGCATTTGGACCTGTTCTTGAAGACTTTGGTGTTAAAGGTGCCAGCACTTTATGTACAGCTGCTGCTACATTTGGATTGATTGCTGGAAGTATCATGGGCGGTCCCGTTGGAAAACGTCTGATTGAGAAGAAAAATCTTTTAAAGACTGCAATTCCTGAAGATAACAGCCTGTTAATTGAAGAAGAGAAAAAGCATGAACGTCACACAAGTATGTATCCAGCTGCCGTGTTCCAGCTGATCATCGCCATGGGGATCGGAACGATCATTTCCAAATTGCTTTCCATGACAGGTATGACATTCCCAATCTATATCGGTGCCATGATTGCTGCTGCATTTATGCGTAACATCGGCGAATATTCTGGACAATTTACAATTTATATGGGTGAGATCAATGATATTGGTGGTATCAGCCTATCTTTATTCTTAGGAATCGCCATGATCACTTTAAAATTATGGCAGCTTGCAGACCTTGCACTTCCACTGATCACATTACTTGCAGGACAAACTATTTTGATGTTCTTATTTACTTATTTTGTAATATTTAATATCATGGGAAGAGACTATGATGCCGCTGTATTATCTTCTGGCGTATGTGGTTTCGGAATGGGTGCCACGCCAAACGCCATGGCGAATATGCAGGCAATCTGTGAACGTTATGTCCCATCCGTCAAAGCTTACCTTCTGGTACCTTTGATCGGTAGTTTATTTGCAGACTTCTTAAATAGTCTGGTGATCACGTTCTTTATCAATTTTCTATAATCTAGAGGGAGACGATGAAAAATGTTTGGAAAAAGAAAAAAAAGACGCGAAGCAATCCGAAATAAGCTCCGTGAGAAATCAGAATATAAAATGAAAAGCGAAAATGTTGCAATACCCGAGATCCATACAAAAGATTTTGATGAGATTGAGGAACATATTGATGAAATAGAACAGGAAAAAGAAGAAAAACATTCTATTCTCTATGATAATGTAGCAATTCCTGAGGTTCATATTCATAAAAAGGAAAAATAGAATTCCGATATGCAGGATTCCAACAAAAAATGGCAGTACATTCTTCCAGTTCTGGTTAATGTACTGCCTGTTTGTTATTATGCTTCTGCTCTCATTTTTGCATATAATTGTTTTCTCACAAAGTAATAACAGATCACCTGTAATACGATTGTTATGATCCAGGATGCTGGATATGATATAAATAAAATATCCAAAGATCTATGATTCGGGAAGATCCAGAAAATCCATACGATTCTTGTTCCTACTGTCCCAATGATCGAAAGGATCATTGGCACACCAGAACGCCCCATTCCACGAAGTGCTCCAGGAAACAGATCCATAAATCCACAGAGGAAATACGTAACCGTTGTATATAACAAGATTTCCATTCCACATTGAATTACTTTTGAATTACTTGTATAGATCGTCAAGAGTTTAGGACCAAAGAAATAAGCGCTGTTTCCCAAGATCATCATTGCGACAAATGATAAGATCAGACAGTCGATCAAGAGACGATCCATTCGTTTCCATTTTCCAACACCATAGTTCTGACTGGTAAAACTCATGCAAGCCTGCGTCACTGCATTCACTGTAACATACAAAAATCCAAAAATATTATTTGCTGCCGTATATCCTGCCATTGCGATCGATCCAAAAGAATTCACTGATGACTGCAATAATACATTAGAAAAATTAATAACAGTGCTTTGAATTCCTGCTGGAATTCCCACCTGAAAAATCTGTTTTAAATATTCCTTTTGAATCTTTAATTTTGAAAAACGCAGTTGGTAACTTGTTTCTGATCGATACAGACATCGAAGCACGAGTATACTTGAAATCAGCTGTGAAATTACCGTTCCGATCGCAACTCCTGCAACGCCAAGATGAAAAATGATAACCAGACACATATTAAGACCTGCATTTGCAATTCCTGCAACGATCAAATAAAACAGCGGACGTTTTGTATCTCCGACCGCTCTTAAAATGGATGCTCCATAATTATAAAGCATAAAAAACGGCATCCCCATAAAATAAATTCTCATGTAAAGAGTGGAAAGATTGATCACATCATCTGGTGTATCCATTAATTCTAATACTGGTTTTGCAAAGATCAATCCTACAAAGACCATAATAATTCCGCTGATCAGCGCCAGTGTGATTGCCGTATGAACGGTTTCAGACATTTCTTTATCTTTGCCCGCCGCATAAAATCTTGCGGATAAAACATTCGCTCCAAGGGATATTCCAATAAATAAATTGGTAAACATATTGATCAGGGCAGTGGTTGATCCAACCGCTGCAAGCGACTGGCTCCCACTAAATCTTCCAATAACTATAATATCCACTGCATTAAACATCAGCTGCAAAATTCCGGATAACATCAATGGTAACGAAAATGAGATCAGTTTATCCATAATCGTTCCATTGCACATATCAATTTCATATTTATTACGTTTTATTGTTGAACTCATTGCCTTACTCAAATACCTTTTTTATACTGTCATAGTGCAGGAAAATTCCTTCCTGTGCAAATACTTTAATCTCATCTATTGAGGCAAACATATAGCCGTCAATCTCTGCTTCCTGAAAGTTTACATCACTGTCATCGATATCTAATGTAAAACGATAAACATCTACAAAATAGTTATCTCCTTCTCCTGGATTCTCTCTCTTGTATGTAAACATATATCCGCCTTCAGCATCTTTAACATCCAGTCCTGTTTCTTCTTTCACTTCACGAAGAACTGCATCATAAGATGCTTCCCCTGCCTGTGCAGCACCACCAGACACTTCCCACCATCCTGGTGCCCACGCCTTTGTCATAACTCTCTTTGTGATCAAAAATTTGCCATCTGATCTTCTAATGACTCCAAGAACTGTCAGATGATATTCATCATCTTTTAATGTCCAGTCATTTCTCTTCATTGTACGGCCTGTCAGTTGTTTATTCTTATCGTAAATGTCCCATCTTTCTTCCATTTTTGCATTTCTCCTTGGGTGTGTTTCTTTATTAATCTTAACATTTTACGAAATTTATTGCAAATTGTGATTTGTAGTTTGAAGACGGAAATTATTGGTGGAATATTTATGAATCATAATAACATTACTTTCTGTCTGAAAGTTCCCTATTTTACAACCAATGCTGTCCTCCATACACACCCACTTAAATTTTTCAATCTTGTAATTGTCCACACTTTAGACTTTAGGTATATGATAAAAAATAAATAAACGATCGGAAGAGCAGCATTAGAATTTTGCCACGTTTTTTACGGATTCGCAGCCGGCTTGGTGCGTTGTTTGAGCCTCAAAGAGTACTGTTTTCAATACCTTTGAAGGCGAGTTACGCAAGGAAAGCCGGCGAATCAGCGATCTGTAAAAAACGTGAGGAAAATTCTCTAGCTGCTCTTCCGATCGTTTATTTATTTTTTATCATATACTCAAAATCTACAGTTGGCCAACTTACAAAATTAAAATTTTTCTTGTGCATAAATAGATATATTCCCATTCACACCATATGCGATTACACAGACAATAACAAACAACACCATATCAGCTCCTCCAAACACTTCCAATCCGATCATGATCGGTGCGATCAGTGTATTTGTTGCGCTTCCAAAGACTGCTGCATATCCTAGTGCTGCACATAACATTGGTGGTAATCCAAGCAGGCCTCCAAGGATCACTCCAAGAGATGTTCCAATCGAAAACAGTGGTGTAACTTCTCCACCCTGAAATCCGATTGCCAGTGTAAAAATCGTAAATAATAACTTTAGGAGCCAATCATAACTATAGATTGTCTGTCCTGCGAATCCTGCTGAGATTATATTTGTTCCAAGTCCACTATATCTTGATCCGTGAATAATAAACAATAATGCTGCTAATGGAATTGCCATAACTCCGATTCTTAAATACTGATTCATGATCGTTTCTCCCATGAATACTTTTAACTTACTTAATGAAAAAGAAAACAATCTTCCAGTCAGTCCAAATAAAATTCCAAGTATGATTACTGATATGATCGTTTTCGTACCAGTTAAATTTATGGTATTTTTAATTGCAACTGAAAATTTTTCTAACCCCAGGCTATGAGATGTAAATGCTGCTATATATGCAGACGCCAATGCTGGCAGTAGTGCTTCATAATCCATTTTCCCGATTACGATTACCTCGATTGCAAAGAATGTTGCACTTAATGGTGTCTGAAATAACCCTCCAAATCCTGCTGCCATACCGATCACTAACATTAATCTTCCATTCTCTGGGAATTTGAATTTTCTTCCGATTGCATGAGATAATGTCGCTCCAATCTGGACAGCAACCCCTTCTCTTCCTGCACTTCCTCCGAATAAATGCGTCAACCATGTCCCGATCATTACCAATGGAATTAATAATAATGGGATAGCATCTGTTTTTTGCTGTCCAGCTTCAAAGACAAGTTTCATTCCTTTTAAGCTTGCTTTACTGAATGCATAATACATTGCCGTAATCACTAATCCGGCAATTGGCAGGAATGGAAGTAAGTATTGATAATGTATGGTTCTAAAATCAGAGATTGCGATCAGTACTCTTCCAAACAGGGCATCAATTGCTCCTACGATGATCCCCACGATCACTGCCATAATAAAATATTTCAACAACTGCAAAATATAGCTTTTCTTGTCCATTTTTTATAAATTCCTTTCTTCTATAGAGTAAAATAAAAAGCTGATAACCCCTGTGTCCATTACACAGATGTCATCAGCTTATTTTGTTAAGATATCATATCTTTTTGATCGTGTCAATTTTCACCAGCCACTGCATTTGTAAGTGTACAACGCAGTGCCATTCTGTTTTGGCCACCATAGGTACAGGTAAATAGTGTCATATCCCATTTGCCTTTTTCCATTTGTTTTACATTGGTTCCTTTAATGATCTCTATATCAGAAACTTTGTATTCAAATCGATTCCCTTCTACATCAATAAACCAGATCTTGCTTCCGATGTCCAACGTCTTTAATCGACTGAAATGACTTCGGTAATTATGACCTGCAATGATGATATTTCTTTTGTATCTTCCTGGTGCAATTTTTAATCCGGCCAGGCTCCAGTGTGACATTACTGGAAGCTGCAGTGATAATTCCGGTACTTCCAAAACTCCAATATACTTGATTCCATCGATCGTCTTTGTCTGCATTTTCCTTTGCCTGATAATCTTCATAATAATTATGTATTGTTAATTCAAATGCTCCAAAAAGCAATATGATTCCTACGATGATCCAAATCTTACTCTTTCTCATCATTTTCTCTCTTTTGTTTTATCATGCCAATCCCAATGCATAAAAGTCCTCCCGCTGCCAGAAATGGTAATGTCCACCATAATTGTCCTGTTTGCGGAAGTTTCTCTTGTGCCTCCGTGATCGTCTTTTTAGTAAATTGTTTTTTAGACTTTTTCTCCGTTGTTGTAGTTTTTTTCGCAGTTGTTTCCTCATAAAAATCATCACCCCAGTAAATATTTTTAATAACTACAGATGAATCCTGTTTTGAAACTGACACAATATAACCTTTTGTTTTCTTTTTCTCAATGGCTTCCCATTGATATTTTGAGCTTAAATCCTTCCATGTGTACTGCCAGTTATTATCCTCACTTAACTGTACTTCCTGATAAATTTCACCATTCTCACATACTGGATTCTTTTTTACCTAAGATAGAATTTTCCTCACCAGCATCAATCCAATTGATCTTTTCTGGATTCTCTGATGCATAAACATATTTCCCTTCTTTATCTTTTGCAAATAATATAACAGGGATATTTCCATATTTATATAAATAATTTAGTAACTCTTCTTTGGAGTACACTTTTTCAGAATCTCTCAATTTTCCTCCTTTGGCTCCCCAAATATAAAGCACCCCCGCTTGCTTTCTTTGTAAAAACGTTAACACAGGCTGTGTTACCTATATGTGATTTTTTTGTTATTTTATGCCAAGATTGATAAATTTTTTATTCTTTGTACTAATTGTAGTACACCCCCCCCCGGATTTTCAACCCTTTAGTTTAGTTTATTCATTTTATTTATTCATTTATTTACAATACAAACAAAAAAGAAGAAAACCTTCAAAATCACTGATTGATGGTTTCCTTCTTTTTTCGTTAAATATTATACAATATTATTTTTATATTTTTGTAAATTAGATCGTTTTAATAACTTCGATCACTTCTGCTGCTGTTGTACAAGCAAGTAACTGGTCTCTGAAACTCTGTTTGATCAGGTTTCTTGATAATGTTGCTAATGCCTGTAAATGCAGGTTGTTGTCACCGTCTGTTGCTGCGATCATGAAGATTAAGTGTGCTTTCGTTCCGTCTTCTGCCTGAAAATCGAAGCCTTTTTTTGATATTCCAAATCCAACTCTGGCTGTCTTTACAGCAGCTGTTTTTGCATGTGGAATTGCCATATCAAATCCTAATCCTGTTGTTGACTGCTCTTCTCTTGCATAAATGGCTTTTTTGTATTCTTCTTTGTCATTTAAAACATTTCCGCTGTCTAAAAGTTCAACCATTTCATCGATGATCTCATCTTTTGTTGTTCCATTCAGCTCTAATTTTATTGTTGCTTCATCAAATAATTCTGCGATTTCCATATTGTCACCTTCTTATTCTTCTACATCTTTTGCTGTTAACACATATAAAATAGCTCCTACTACGGATCCTGCTAAGATACATAATACCCATGTGATTGCTGGATGAACCAGAGGAAGAATTAAGAATCCTCCATGAGGTGCTGGTACCTGTACCTTCATGATATATGTTGCGATTGCTGAAATTGAAGATCCTACCATTAAGATTGGTAATACTCTAACTGGATCTTTTGCTGCAAAAGGAATAGCTCCTTCTGTAATATGTGTGCATCCTAAAATATAGTTTACATATGCAGCTGCTCTGTCTGCTTTAGAGAATTTCTTCTTAGAAATTGTTGCTGCGATTGCGATAATTAATGGTGGTGTGATACATGCTGCTGATACACCTGCCATGAAATAATAGTTTCCACTTGCTAATAATGTTGTTCCTGTTACATATGCTGCTTTGTTTACTGGACCACCCATGTCAAATGCGGACATACATCCAACGGCTAATCCAAGAATTACTGGGTTTGAGTTCTGTAATCCTGCTAAGAAGTTCATCATTCCATTATTGATCGCTGCTACTGGTCCTGCTGTTACCTGCATAACGATACCAACGATTGCAACTGTGATAATTGGAATAAAGAAAATTGATTTTAAACCTTCAAACTGTCTTGGAAGTCCTTTTAAGGCTCCTACAACGAATTTACATAAATATCCTGCGAAGAAACCAGCGATAATTCCACCGATAAATCCAGATCCTGTTGTACTTGCAATTGTTCCACCTACAAAACCTGCGATCATTCCTGGTCTGTCACCAATTGACTGTGCAATAAATGCTGCAAAGATTGGTACCATTAATCCCATAGATGTTCCACCTACAGTTTTGATTGTTGCTGCAATTACGTTATACTGATCTGATGTTGGATCGAATGAATAAATTCCCCATAAGAATGAGATTGCTGTTAATACACCACCTGCTACTACGAATGGAAGCATATGTGATACACCATTCATCAGATGTTTGTAAATCTGATGTGCTACAGAAGTATTTCCTGTTTCTACTGTTTCTTCTTTTACTTCTGCTTTTGCTTCTGATCCACCGTAAACAGGTGCTTTTCCGTCTAACATTGCCTGTACTAATTCTTCTGCTTTGTTAATTCCCTCTGATACAGAAACTTCGATTACTTTCTTTCCGTTGAAACGTTTCATATCAACATTTTTATCACATGCAACGATGATTCCGTCACATTCTGCGATATCTTCTGCTGTTAATGCATTTTCAACACCTACAGCACCATTTGTTTCAACTTTCATTTCTGCGCCAAGTTTTTTAGCGGCTTCTTTTAATGCTTCTTCTGCCATAAAAGTATGAGCTATTCCAGTTGGACAACCTGTTACCCCTAGAATCATTTTCTTTCCCATTTTTATACCACC